>Ga0099826_10001017_pt1 | contig 15742 bp, 8 predicted proteins | sample Mtrugardesep15_FD_76830 | JGI IMG/M metagenome (GOLD analysis project Ga0099826, IMG submission 76830) | Root nodule microbial communities of legume samples collected from California, USA - M. trunc garden sep15 | ecosystem: Host-associated > Plants > Roots > Nodule | place: USA: California... | reverse complement strand
CACACTTTTGCATTTAATGTTTATCTAAAGTAAACTAAAATTATGTTCTTAATTATAAGTTGTTTTTTTGAAAAGGAATAATCGTTAACCCGTCTCGCTATACTTAACCTAATCTCTTACTTATAAATCTTAACCCGTCTCGCTATACTTAACCTATTATGTTACGTTACTTATAAATGTTAATCCGTCTCGCTATACTTAACCTAATTTTAAATTAATTTTTCCCCACACTTTTGCATTTCATGTTTATCTAAAGTAAAATAAAATTATGTTCCTAATTATATGTTTTTTTTTTAATTTCTTACTTATAAATGTTAACCCGTCTCGCTATACTTAACTTAATTTTAACCTAATTTTTCCTTCCACACTTTTGCATTTAATGTTTATCTAAAGTAAAATAAAATTATGTTTCTAATTATATGCTATTTTTTTGGAAATGAATAACCGTTAACCCGTCTCGCTATACTTAACCTAATCTCTTACTTATAAATGATAACCCGCCTTGCTATACTTAACCTATTATGTTACGTTACGGTATCAAAGACGATGTCATGGAAAATTATGTTATGGTACAGTACTAACGTCTATGCTTCTTAATATTATTAAATATTATATGACAATCATGACATTCATCTAAACTATTTTGCTACCTATTACCGTTAAATATTACTTTCCATATGACCCGTGCGTTAGCACGGGTCGATGGTCTAGTAAGAGAAGAAAAATGGTGACGGTTAGGTTTATAAAGGAAAGAAGAGAGTTACCCATCATTTTGATATAGCACCATGCTGTAATTATAAACTAAAAGTTTTTTTTTTTTGAAAAGTATTAACTAACTATTTTTTTTTTTTAAGGAATTCAACTAAAAGTTTTATTATCTTCATGTATCGCTACGCATAAACATATATAGTAAAATAGCATATACTTAATATTTTGGGGTAAACCTATATAGTTATTATTTTTTGGCAAAATCTATATAGTTATTATTTTTTGGTAAAATCTATATAGTTATTATTACCACACATTTTTTAGGCTAAAAAATATATTTTTTAAATTACCACACAGATTTTTTTTTTCAATTAGAATGTTTTGTATACCAAAAATATATTTAGGCTGGAGATAATGCCACAAACTTAAAAGAGCATAGAATTCTTTGTTCACTAAAAAAACTCAAAAGAGCAATAACGGAGCTCGAATCCGAAACCTTTGAATTAAAAGAGCATAGAATTCTTTAAATATTTTGAAAATTACCATTTTAAAAATATTATAAAAAAAATTAAAATTTGATTTCATGACTTAAAAAGAAGAGTTAAAAGATTTTTTTTCTTTTTTGTTGTAACTAAGGACTGAAAAAGATTTGATGTGAGTAAATATAGTAAAAACTGTTTTGTGGTATAAAGATTTAAACGAAAAATATAATCTATAAAAAAGATTTAAACGAGAACTTTCCTGCTTCGGTCCTATATAAATAGTCACAGAAAGAAGAGCAAAACTTTGGTCTTTTGAAATCAAAGGTACGTTACATAAAACTGAGATTTTTGTTTTTGTTTTGAAAAGTACATAAAACTGAGATTGACACGGGCTATTAGTTAGGTAGGGTTTCCTTAAAACAAAGATAGTTAAGTAGGTTTTCACTGGATTAATATTTAGGTATTCTAGTTTGTGTTTCTTTGTTCACAAATACAATATGATTATCTTGTCATGTTGGTATTTTTATTTACATGTTTTTTTTTAATGTAGTAGGTAAAAGATGAATCCTGCTGGTGTTAGAGTTCAACTTGATAGTCAGCCAAAGGATATTGAATTTATTTTAAGGAATAGAGTGAAACTGGAAGTGGAACTTCTTTCTTTGGCTAAAAAAGATGAAGATGCTAGCAAAGCTCGTCTTGCAGATGTAAGTATGGATTTCGAGTTTTTGTTTTAGCAATTTTAGCTTGTGTATTTTTTTCTTCATAGTATAGATTAGTTTTAATTTTATTTTGTGTATTTATGTTATTTCGATTGTTCTAATTGTTGATATTACTTGTAGGCGCGGAAAGAACTTGACGACTTAAAAGACAAGCTTCTAACTCTGGTCATGAAGTATAGAAAAGAGAAAGCGAGGATTGATGAGATTCAAAGGCTGAAGCAGAAACGTGATGAGCTTATGTCTCTACAGGAGGCTGAGAGGCGGCATGATACAGCAAGAGCTGCAAGCCTACGATATGGTGTGATTGATGATGTGGAAGATGCAATTCAACGGCTTGAAGATAGCACTGACAAGAGCTTGATGTTGACAGAAACTGTTGGACCAGACCTAATAGCTTTGGTTGTTAGCCTATGGACCGGTATACCAGTGACCCGACTTGGCGAAAACGAGAAAGAAAGGTTCCTTGGACTTGGTGACAGATTGCAAAAAAGAGTTGTGGGACAAGATCAAGCAGTTAATGCCGTTGCTAACGCTGTATTGAGGTGGATAGCTGGTTTAGGAAGACCTCAAAATCCAATTGGTTCCTTCCTATTCCTTGGTCCAATTGGTGTTGGTAAAACAGAACTTGCTAAGGCTCTTGCTGAACAACTATTTGATGATGAAAATCAGTTGGTGAGAATGAACATGTCGAAGTACATGGAACAACACTATGTATCAAGATTGATTGATGCAGCACCAGGGTAGGTTATTGGATTAGCAAACTGAATTTGATTATAGTAAAAGGCTAAATTAATACTTTGAGATAAAACACATAAGTGTTTTGTCCCATGTGAAATAAGAGCTACAAATTTGGTCTTACAATATTTCAAATGTCGGCCAATTCATCCTAAGATTGAAATTGTTTTTCAGACATCATTGGTTTTTTTCAATTCTATTTTAGACTTATAGTCTTCAAAATATGCATCTCATGTCTCATTCGCTTATTCTAAATTGAATTTTCAGGTTTGTTGGACGATTAACAGAAGTTGTGGGAAGAAGGCCAAACATTGTGCTACTTTTTGAAGAAGTGGAGAAAGCACATATTTCTATAATCAACAAACTACTTTATATCTTAGAGAATGGAAGTTTAACTGATGGACAAGGCAGAACTGTAGATTTTACGAACACGGTCATTATCATGACCTCGAACCTTGGTGCCGATCATCTCCTAAGTGGATTTTCAGGAAAATGTACCATCCAAGTAGCTCACGATCGAGTAATGCAGGAAGTTAGTGAGCATTTCCGGCTAGAATTGTTGGATCAACTGACCAAAGTTGTAGTATTCAATCCTCTTTCTCACCAGCAATTGAGGAAGGTTGCAAGGTTGCAAATCAAGGATGTAGCTAATCGTCTTGGTGAGAAAGGAACTGCATTGGCAGTTACAGATGGAGCCGTGGATTATATACTTGCTGAGAGCTATGATCCTGTAAGTGTTACTATTGTATCATTTTAATATTTTTCTTATAGAAAAAAAAAGTTACTTATAACTAGTTTTTTTTATTGTTTTTGTGTAGGTGTATGGTGCTAGACCAATTAGAAGTTGGCTTGAGAAAAAGGTGGTGACAGTGCTGTCTAGGATGCTTACAAGGAAAGTAATTGATCAGAATACAACGGTTTACATCGATGTTGGTCCAAATGACAGTTATTTGGTATACCGTGTTGAAAATAATGGAGGGCATGTTATTAATGCTGAAACTTGCAAGGTTGCAAGGTTGCAAGTAAAGGGTTTAGCTAGTCGTCTCGCGAACACACATGTATACTAGTTAAGCCTGTCCGGCTGACCCGTTTAAGTTTATTTTTACTTATTTCTTTGCTAGACAAATAATATCTGAGTTTATTTTAATGGTGAATTTGTTTACTGTTAGAGAAACCTAACCTATTTTGAGATTATGTTGAATTTAACATTGCTTTATTTTTTGACATTCTCTCAATATATATACGGTGTTAAGTTTTTGTTTTGAAAAAACAAAATTTTATTAAACTGCACCAAAACCATTCAATATTGATGATAGTATCATAACAAAAGAGTTCTAGTAAAGTTAAATCATGGGCCTGAACAATTTACACCACCAAAAAAACAAACATTATGTTAGCATAAAAAAATGATTCAGTTCTTGTTCTTCCAAGCATCAAGAACAGCTTTCAACTTCTCCACTTTGTTAATACTTTATTTGCCTCATTCAAGGATAATGCTTTTGTTTTTTAAACTTCTTTCTCAAGATTCAATTTTTCGATCATTCTGGAAGTGTAGGCCAATTGAGAGATGTCTCTTAATTGTTGGCTAACCATTTTTTTCGAACTGCATAATTTAGGCATGGTGTAGCCATTAGAACGAATTCATATTCAGCGACCATTGTCATGTATCTAGCCTTCATTATTCTAAATCTACTGATGTAGTTATCTAACGATTTATCCTTCTTTTCTTTGAATTTTGGCAATCCTTCCGATATGATCTTTTCGAATCCCTACATCTCTAATCTGGAAGGATCCTGGTAGGTTATTTGAGGACATTGTGGAATTCATCCTTTGGGTTTATGGACTTGCCTCAGAACTGGTTTCAATCCGACTATAAACAGGATTCGAAGTTAATTCTCCTTGATGAATAAGATCAACATTCTGAGGCAGATGAACTTCCTGTTCATCTTCAATCGAATTGTTACTGTCGTTATCATTTCTTCTTTTGGAAGGAGCCATTCTATGTCTGTATTTTTGAGTATACATTTCTGATAGCTAGAAACTTGACACACACTATCTCAAACTAGTGTCCCACTAGGGGGTTCCAATTTGTTGATTAAAGAATGTTTCAACCCAACAAATGGACTCGAAGAGCAATCTAGGACTCAAGTCGGGTCCTTAAGTGGATTCTTAGTTGATAGGTTTACTGCAAGACAAGTATCATAGTTGTGAATCCAAGGAACATTAGAGTATTTTTAATATATAAAAAGAAAAAAGATGAGTTCACAAAGTGTGTGAAAAGGGAAACGAGTTCTATTCAATTTGAGTTTCATACACCATTCTTTCAATGTTGTCAGTAGTAGTGTTATCTTGGCAAATATGTTTTTCAGTAGTCGTAGTTTTGTCGAACAGAAATGAACTTCTTTGCATGGAGTTTAAGTTTCAATTTATAGAGAAAAACATACACTAACTATTATGTTACATTGCATGCACACCATGTATCTTCTAACTTCCAGGAACCGCTTTTGCAAGTTTCTTCCTTCTGAATTTGAATATTTCGAGCTTCAGAATGAATAATTGTTGATCTTGAAACTTCTTGAACATTCTTCAGATGATAGAGGTTGTAGCATTTTGAATTCTTCGAGTAACCCTAGTAGTTATGTTGTCTTGACTTCTTTGTCACATCTTTGCTTTTAAACTGCTTCTACTTGACATTCTCGCTCATATATGACTCATTCAAAATATAAGTTGATATTTGAGTGTAACAGAAGTTATGCTAGTTCTTCACAAATTAGCATCTTCTTATCTCCACTTAGATTTTTTTGAGACTTAGCATATGTTTTTTTCTGAGTCGAAAACCGCGTAAACGCATAGCCATTAGCATCTTTTCATCGATGAAATTCATCTTGTTCTCGATGCTGTTATTCTTTTCAAACCTATGTTTGATCGAGGCAAAATTAGATGCAATAGTGATGTGAAATAAAAGCTACAAATTTGGTCTTTAAATATTTCAAATGTCTGTCAATTCAACCGACGTTTGAAATTTGGTTTTTCAGACTTCATTGATTTTTTCCAATTCAACTGTAGCCTATAGTCTTTCACTTATCTTGAGTTTAAAATATGCATCATTGTGATTTGAATTTTTAGGTATGATACTTTTTGATCAAGTGGAGAAAGCACATAAATCTGTATTAAACACTCTGCTTCAAATCTTAGATTATGGGAGACTAACTGATGGACAAGGGAGAAATGTGGATTTTACGAACACAGTCACTATCACGACCTCAATTTGTATTAAAAAAAAAAGTTTTACAAAGGAGGTGCCTCAATTCTGTCTTGTATAATGTTATCACGATTTTGTCATTTATAAATAGGTATGTTATTTGTACAACCGCTTTTGAGATAACCTATAAAACAACAAAATATATATATAAAAAATGTAGGTTTTGACACAAAATCAAAATTATAGAGAGAGTAAGAACGTAACGAGTATGAGAGAGACTTGTCATAGAAGTATTCACAAAATAATGTTTACAAATATTACTTCTCTTTGTAAAAGGTGCACCAATATCTATTTCAATTGTATAAAGAGTAATGATATTAGTACAATCATTTGGTGATAATTTTTGTGACAACATTCATTTTCTCTTTTTTAATTGGTTAAAACAATAGAGAGAGAAAAAGAGAAAAAGAGAGAATAAAAATATGAGAAATGTTAACAAGTGCCCAAGACACTTGTTAAGAAGTTTAAAAAGAAAATTTTATCTTGGGAATGATGCATTCAACACATTCAAAGTTTAAAAAATAACTTTATCCACATGAATCTTGTAAATTACTTCTATTTTTGAATCTTTAACTAGTACCCTAAGAACATTGGTTAACAAGACCATAAAATTATAATGAAGTATGAGAGAAAAATTTATCCAAAAAGTATCACAAAATAATATACAAATATCATTTGTCTTTTATAAGATCTACGTTACATAATTTATCAATGTTTTATTAGACCGACGTTACATAATTTATCAATAATATTTCAGTTTCAATATTCATTACATATTTAAATTTAATTTAAAACAAGAATTGTTTTATTTTTTGACAAAAAGTTGGTTACGATAAATCAAGTTGAGTCGAATTTGATTTAGCTTGACTCGACTCGGTAAATTTACACAAACTCAAAATTCGACTTGAGTTAATCACGACAGCTCGAAACACAACTCGAGTTAATCATAAACTTTTTTTTCCATCTCGATTCTATTCAAACTCATGAATAACTCAGTTTCCCTCAAAAGCTTAAATCAAATCAACCAAAAGACAAAGTGGTGGCTTTTTGAATTAATCTTAACACTCAAATCTGAAAATCACATCCACCCGTTGTTTCACGCTTTTTTTTTGGCTAAATTATTTTTTTGGTTCCTTAACTATTTAATTAGTATCGGTTTGGTCTCCTAACTAAAATTTGATTTATTTTGGTCCCTTAACTTCTCTCCATTATATATTTTGGTCTTTTCCGTTAGTTTTAATTCAAAAACGTTAGGTTTTCTTCATTTTCTTCTGGAAATTTTCTGGGATTCTTGTTATTGAATGTTGATGGAGATGATATGAAGATGAAAAAGAGGATAAGAAAATGAAGAAAACCTAACGTTTTTGAGTTAAAACTAACGAAAATGACCAAAATGTGAAACGGAGAAAAGTTAAGGGACCAAAATAAATCAAATTTTAGTTATGGGATCAAACCGATACTACCTAAACAGTTAAGGGACCAAAAATGTAGTTTAGCCTTTTTTTTATACTCTTATTTGCTTCACGTTGTTGATATAACTTCCGATATGAGATTTATATATAGGTTTCGCGCTACCTCTTTTAACTACTCCACACATATGTATATATATATTTTTTTTATAAACATGATACTTCTTTCTTTCAAAAAACATGATACTTGTTTGCTGCATCCTCATGCATATGGTGCGTATATATCGAGTTGGTTCGCCAATTTAATGAGTCGAATTATACATAATTTAAAGTTTAATTTATTTATTTAATAAGTTTAATTTTCAGTTAAAGTTTATTCATCAAATTTATGACTTAATTAAATTCAACGAATTAATTATCAAATTAAATCTCGAATTAATTTTGAGTTGATTAGTCTTAAGTTTTAAGCTCCTATGATTAAATAAACATGTTCACGTGCATCTAGAGATGAATGAGGAAATGACAGGCAGATAGTGCAGTGTTCGCATTGTAGCCATGACCAGTTGTTAATATACTTGTATTTGTATTAGTTAGAAATTTTTTTGAATAAAGATACATAGACATCTTTTTCCATACATACATTGTACCACCCTTTTCACAACCAACCAAAACATAACATGTATTGAGTGATGAGTGACAAAGGCTTAATCGAGAGAAAGAGAAAGAAAAAATGACACGTGTTGTATTTCTATTTGGAAGTACAAAAGTGTATGTCACCTAAATATGTCTATGTATCGTTGCTTTTTTTTTCTTTCTCTTTCGACAAAATTTATTACTTTCTTCCTTTAACCATACCATCCCTCAAGGTGGAAGGATGTTTTTTTAATATTTGTCTTCAAAGATTGTTGACAATAAATTTTCATCTCAATTATTGATCTTATCCAAAACCAGTGTTGTGTTTGAGTTGTTGGGTTGGAATTATTGAACCAACCAATTGACCCCCACTTCACTCTTCAAAATTCTACGTTTTCTATCTGTAAAAGTCGTATATAAAAATGTAAATTTAACAAAGAGGTTGAGTTTCAGTAGAAGATGTTCGTCATATATTCATATATGCTAGTGTTCGTTTGTGGATGAAGATAAGATGTCCTATACAGTGTTATTGTGTTGATGTCATTCAAAAAGATAAAAAAAAAATTGTTATATTGTTATTTGCTAGTATTATTGAAAAAAAAAAGTATAGTTTGTTATAACATCAAAGTGCAAAATATATATAATTTATGTCTATAATTTAAATCAAAATCAAAATAATTTTAATTAAAATTTCCTAACAACTATTGTTATTTATACACATTATTGCAATAAGAAGAAAGGATTGACGAACACGTAATGATTGCCTGAAACACTAGTGATTATAGAAGAAAAAACACTCTTTTAAGTCTTTATCAAGAAGACTAATAATACTAGCAAGAATAAAATCTAGTGTTAATGATAAATTAACGTCATGACCTCTAAGAGCATCAACACAAGAGTTAACTACACAATGAATGTGAGAAACCCGAATAGTCCAACCTAAAAAGTGGGTAAGAGAAATAGCCTCGTTTAGTAGAAGTTGAATATGAAAAATATAAGTAAACTAATTATGAATCATATTGACGAAATAAATTAAATCACTTTCTAATATAACAACATAAACTAGATTCGTTTCTCTAGCCATTTAACAACCAAAGATAATACCCAATAACTCACTAAGTAAGACATTTTCTATTCCAAAATTACGCAAAATAAAAAAAAACCTCAACAAAGTAACCATGATGATTTCTAATGAAACCACCACAAGCTAACTAACCATGAATGTAGGATCCATGTGTGTTAACTTTTACAAAGTCAGGAGGAGACTTTATCTAATGTGTAGTTCATCTAGATGTAAGAGGGAAATTAATCTCCCTGTCAATCTGAAAAGATGTGTTAACCACCTTAGAAGTAATGTAATTATCAAAATCAGTCTCTCTTGAGAAGACTAGAATAGATTATTATAGTCTTTCTAAAACGCCCATATAAAAACTCCAAAATATGTAGGCTAATAAGTGTTAGTTTCTCAAATGTTAATTTTATGTGATGTCTTCAGTGATGAATTTGTTCCAATAATGTTGAACATACTTACAATCTCGAAGCATATATATATAATGTAAGATTTAGAAAATTGTAATGGTGTTGTCACTTTTGCGAAAGATAAATTATTAGCTTTTCCGTCTAGATAATTTCTCACACATTTTATCCATAATAAAAATGTAAGACTTTTGAGCTATCCTTTGGCGAAACACATAAGCTTCAAGATGTATGGCAAGATAATGTGTTTTTTAAATGCCAAGATCCTAACTGAACATGAGTGCATTGTGTTCGACTACATTCATAGAGAAAAATACCCTAGATTATTAACAAGGGAGTAGTTCAAAATAACGTTGAAACTTGAAAAAGTATTAATAGTGAAGGAGCTTGTTTTCTTAAGCTTATGCGGGAAGGAAATCATTGCAACATTGGTCAAAGTCAACTAAGTACAAGTTAGTATAACCGTAGGAAAACAAAAATAATACTTCATCCGTTTCAAAATACATGTCCATTTTAAAGAAATTTTTTGTTTCAAAATACATGTCCATTTGATAGTTTAAGGATACATTTTATCTGTTTTACCTTTGTCTATCAATTAATTGGATTCTAGATTTTCTCCACAATAATTATTTTCCATTGATAAATGTTGACCCAATTTTAAGTAGATTTACTCATGTACTCTCCCAAAAAATGACTACTTACTCTCTAATCCATCATGTGAACCAACCAATTAATTGGACTCTCTAATTTGTTTATAAAAATGGCAAATTTATATAATTAAAACTAAAAAAAAAAAGAAAAGGGAACTGGAGTATGCTATTTAATAAAAAAGAAATGATAACCGAAGCATGCCATTTACTCCATTGAATTCCAATACTAAAACTGTTTAGTATTGACAGTATGTATTTTGATAACCAAAGCAAAAAAAAATAATGCCATTTACTCTATTGAATTCCAATACTAAAACTTTTTTTTAATGAATTTAGTATTGGAGTACTGGTATTGGTATTGCCGGTATGTATTGGAATTGCCATTTGATTGAATTTAATTAATTTTGATATTGGTATTGGTATTGGGAGTAATTATGAGATGGGGTAAATAAATGTAAAATGGAGGAGATCAAAGAAAAGGGTATAATGGAAACTTTTGTGTCAAACTAGCTTGTCCTTAGTTACTGCAATTTCTTTAAAATGGATATGTATTTTGAAACGGAGGGAGTACTTTATGTGCATAAAAAGGAAGTAATTTAAAACACACGACTGGTGAAATAAAGGAACTAATTTAAAGTTCCTTTATCTATGGTCAACTATTTATTTCTACAATCGATGAAAAACTAAATTGACCTTCAGGAAAAGTTATTTTAAATTTGTTTAGGAACTATATTTTAACTTTTCCTACAATTTGTGATGTTAATGTGGATTATCTATGGTCAACTATCTATCGTTTAAAAGTTCGCAGAAAACTTTTTGGTGTGAAAAGTTACTAGTCTTGAAACCCTAATGATTTCAGTCCCATTTTATGTAAGAATCAATGAAATATTTTACTTCATCCATTTTAAAATGAGTGTCATTTTAGCCAAAAAAATTTGTTTCAAAATGAATGTCACTCTCAGTTTTCAATGCACTATTAATTACTTTTTTTCAATAGTACCCCTTAATTATTACTATGCACACTACTTCTAAAGTACCACATTTTACTTTAATTTATAATGATGGGAAATGCACCAATAGTTAACAAGGCTATTTTAGTAAAAGTGGCATGTCTATAGACAACATTATTGCATTTTTTAATAGGGTCTTGTTAACCAGTGCCCTTGGGGCACTAGTTAAAGATTCAAAAATAGAAGTAATTTACAAGTTTTATGTGGATAAAGTTACTTTTTAAACTTTCAATGTGTTGAATGCATCATTCCCAAGACAAAATTTTCTCTTTAAACTTCTTAACAAGTGCCCTTGTAAATAGAACCGAAGGGAGTATTTTAAAAGGGGACGATGTCCTAATCTAAGAGAGAAAGGATCTTAAAACTCAAACTCAAAGAACACTTATAAAAGAATTTATATATTTTTTTCTAAGGGCACTAACAAAACTCAAATCCAAAGCCTTCAAGGGCGAAACCTATATTTTAACCACTATATCAAATCCTTGAAATTTAGTTTTAGATAAACCATTTCATAGGCATGGCAACAAAACTCGTGCGCATGGGTATCCGCCCAAACCAACCCCGATTTGACTGGGTTTGGGTATGAGTTTCGGTTTTCCTCAATTTCAAAATACGGGTACGAGACGGATAACAGGGATATATGTACCCACCCCGAACCCATACTCAAACCCTACCCGAATGTAGAAACGTCATATTTTTGTTTTGTTGAGGGGGTTGATAATGATATGTCATGTTATTTGGATTGATAATTGTCATGATATAAGAACTTTCATTGATAGTTAAAGGAGAAACCGAATTATTCGGTAAAAAAATGTTAAAATGAACGCAAATTGTTGAATAATGCATTACAACATTATCATTGAAGCTTAAAAAAAAACTCCATTTATATTAAAAAAAATTGATTCACTGCGGGGACGGGGATAGGGCGGGTATACCAGAACCCATTGGGGACGGGGATGTGATTCAATTTCGGGCAACATGTAAGTATATGCGAGTAGGAGATGAGGATGGAGAAGACAAAACCCGTCTCCACCCCGCCCCATTGCCATGCCTACCATTTCGTCATACATCTTATCTCTAAATACTAATTCATGAAAATAAGTAAACATTTATTAAATTTAATAAATGAGTCATGATAACTTGTGCCTTAAGGGCATAAGTTAAAAAGATGAAAAATGAAATAATCAATAAATACACAAGTTAAAGAGAAATTTTTTTAAGAAAAGAGAACAAATTTAAAGCTTTCAAAGTTAAAAATACATAGTTTTCATATACTTTTGATTTTTTAACTTATGCCTTAAATTGATGAAAAACTAAGAAATACGAAGAAAAAACAATGAACTCAAAACTTCGAATCAAAAGTCTACTAATTCGAGCGGACCAATACCACGGTCACAAACCACAAACCGAATAATAGTGGATAAAGATTGGTTTAAGACATGTACCGTATAATACGATAGTACCAACTGTATGGGTTTGATTCGTTGACGAGAATGGAATGATGTCTTGAGTTTGAAGCTTCAGTTTTTCATTCTCTCTCTCTCTCTCTCTCTCAGATCTCTACTTTCTCTCTCTCCTTTCCGATAACCATTTCCCTTTTCTCTCAATTTCTAGGGTTTTCATTCTCTGCTCCAATCCATCTTCCCTGATCTACGCGGCGCAAAGGTAAAACTTCTCACTCCTTCATCATTTCAAATTTCAACAACGAAATTCATTTTCATTTTTTTTCTTTTGTTTTTTATTGTTCTAATGAGCTAGTTTAAGAAATGGGTTGTTTAAAAATTTGATTTTTTATTGATTTATTTTTATCAATTTGTGACTAGGGTTTTGAAGTGATTGAACTGGATTAGTGTTTGTGATTGCTTAGAGTTGTTTAGGATTAAGGAATTTTGAATGGAAAAGGACAAATCTTTGGGTCATGGCGGTGGTTTTCCACCTCCATCAGGACGTTATCCGGGTTATTCACCAACTGGAAGCGGTTTCAATGTGAAATCTGAACCCCCATCATCATCGTATCCGCCGCTTGTTCCTGGAACCAGCTCAGATTCTAGTGGCTTTAGTCATGATATAAGCAAAATGTCTGATAATCCTCCGAGAAATAGAGGTCATAGACGTGCTCATTCCGAGATTCTTACCCTGCCGGATGATATTAGCTTTGATAGTGACCTCGGTGTAGTTGGTGGTGCTGATGGACCGTCGTTCTCTGATGATACCGAGGAAGATTTGTTGTCCATGTACCTTGATATGGATAAGTTCAATTCGTCGTCAGCAACGTCTAATTTTCAAATGGGCGAGGGGTCTAATGCTGCCGGAGCATCGGGTGTGGCGCCAATGTCGGTAGGGCAGACATCAGGAGGAGGTACCTCTTCTGGGGAAAATATGGCAGTTGGTACTACAAATGAAAGGCCCAGAATCAGACACCAGCACAGCCAGTCCATGGATGGGTCAACAACAATCAAACCTGAGATGTTAGTCTCGGGTTCAGATGACATGTCTGCAGCTGATTCCAAAAAAGCAATGTCAGCGGCCAAGCTTGCAGAACTTGCCTTGATTGACCCCAAGCGTGCAAAAAGGTATTATTTCTAGACATGTCATTTTGTACCATAATGTTTCGTAGTTATTTTACATAATTGTTTGTAAATCAATGCCACATAGCAAAACACTGTTTTTATTCCAAATGTTATATATTATTCTCTATGGTTTATTAGTGTGTAATTTAGCATTCATAAATTAGGTGTAGAGCTAACAAAAATGCTATTTGTAGCGAATTGTAATCACGTGAAATCATCCTGATGTGTATTCCACCCAGTCTGTATTATTGACTTCCACCTTTTTTTTCACCAACATGCCGTGAATTCCGCAAAGCTCTGTTTTGTCATTGGCTAATTTCTCTTCCACTATCTTTTCGGGATAATTTTATTCGCCGGATACAGCAATACTATATAGCTTATAAACATGTTTAGCAAAACTATTGAGGCAGGATAGGATATCAAATTTTAGAAAATGTATTGAGTCTTTGAGACAGGATAGGATTTTGGTTTTCAGAAAAAAATTAATGAGAAAAAATCTCAGAAATGGAACTGTAGATTAATTCTAGAAGACCTATGTATAATACAAAAGTGCCTTCCTGTTGAAATTAATAAACACAACAATGCATTCCAAAACATGAACCACAATAACACTACTTTTTTTGTTTGTTTGTGGTATAAAAAATATTGTAGGTTTTGGTATACTTTGCAATTTATATTTATGCGGACATTATGTACTTTGCAATTGATATTTATTCTGACATTATGTACTTTGCAATTGATATTTATGCCGACATTATGTATCCCAAGTTTATTAGTTACATATGACTTCTATTTGAGGAATACTAGAGACAATAATGACTGGAACAGTTAAATTTTTAGACTCAATATATTGAAGGAAATAGTGAAAGATAAGGAGGCTTAAAAAATTGTAAGATTTTTCTAAGGTCTACTAAGGCTTGGTTGTTGTTGTTGTTCTAAGGTCTACTAAAAGAAAATGTTGGAATAGTTGCTGTATGACTATAAAGTCACAGGTCAATTTGTTAAATTGGTCTCTTGCAAATGTTTTGCAAATGCTAGGTAAGACTAACTACAATAGACCCATAATGGGTTCAACCCTTCCCTAGATGTTGTCATGGAAGTAGCTCTATAGCACTAGGTTGCGTTTTATTTACTTGAAGGAAAATGACGACATCTCATCGATAATAACACTAATTAGAGTTACACACTCACACCATTGTTTTGGTAGTATTTGAACAATAGTTACTTTCTAAAACTTTTGTTTGGGTGTGGTTACTCTTCCAAAAAATCCCATTATTGGGCCTTTTGATCCCCTCCCACACTGCGGCATGTATTGATGAAATACTGCTCGGATAGAATGGCCTCCCTTAGAGGGCACAGTCTATACATCTTTTTATTGTTGTAAGTTCCAGCTCATCAATATATGACATTATCCCCATGGGCTTATTTTGCTTTATCTACTGTACTTGAAAAGTGATGGGTGTATGGATTATTTTCTGTTTTTTCTTTCTATCTCTTTTTTGGTTTGGGTAGATGAACTTTCCAACATTGACAAACACTGCTTATATTTGCGTGTAACAGGATATGGGCAAATAGGCAGTCTGCGGCAAGGTCAAAAGAGAGGAAGATGCGCTATATTGCTGAGCTTGAAAGGAAAGTGCAGACATTGCAAACGGAAGCAACATCTTTGTCTGCACAATTAACTCTCTTACAGGTATTTATGTTTGTGCTTTCTATTCAGATGTTGAGTGCTTTGCTACTGCCAATTACTATATCACCTTCTGGTTGAAAAGCTAATAGTAGGACTATATTAAATATTTTTTGGTCTATTATGAACAGAGAGATACGAGTGGACTGAATTCTGAGAACAGTGAGCTGAAGCTGCGGTTGCAAACCATGGAGCAACAAGTTCACTTGCAGGATGGTAAGTCCATGGCTTTGTAAATGTTTCCTGAAGCTACTACTCTGCTGCTTTAGTTGCTTCTCTTTCGAACTTTATCTCTGAAAACATATTTATTTAATGCAATATGGTCTGTGTAATATCCATGCAATTTACAGTATGGTATATAACATTAGTCAGCTTTTCCAGATATATCTTAGTGTGAAGCT
>Ga0099826_10001016_pt1 | contig 15749 bp, 12 predicted proteins | sample Mtrugardesep15_FD_76830 | JGI IMG/M metagenome (GOLD analysis project Ga0099826, IMG submission 76830) | Root nodule microbial communities of legume samples collected from California, USA - M. trunc garden sep15 | ecosystem: Host-associated > Plants > Roots > Nodule | place: USA: California... | reverse complement strand
CCCTATAGTCTCCATCAATTTCCTAAGATAGATTGGTAAGTGAACTTCATGTTAATTATCTAGTAATTTTATTGCTTAATTACCAAATTTGATGGTCAAGTTAGAAGATACATATGTTGCAGCACAGGAAAGCTATTCACTATGCTATGTGCAAATTATATAACATTCTTGGGAGCCTAGAATACATTAGATGGACCCTGCATGTGAAGTGCGATTGAGATGAATATTATTTTTCTATTTCTAGTCTTTTATCGGAGGTAGTCTGGAGTTGTTATAAGTTCAGTTGATATAAAATTCTATTAATATATGTTAGGAGTTCTTAGAATTTGGGTTTAAGGACTCTCAACCCCATAAATCAACTTGTAAGACGAGGTCTATCCAAGCTTGTAAGTACTCCATAGGCCATCTCTATAGGAGTACAGTCTGTGGAACTCTCAACACACCCCACACTCAAGACTGGACATATGAAGTATAAGATAATGTGGGTTGAATAACAAGGATATTAACACCCCCACACGTCCAAGATTGGACATATGAAGCGTGGAAAAATATGGATCTTTTCTCGGGCTCTCAGCAATATAATTTGGGCTTAAGGCCTAACTCAACCCTAGAAAACATGCCTGTAATGGGAGGACTGTTGAAGCCTTATAAGCAAGGTTATCATGATCTAGATTTAAATTTTAAAATCTTACAATTTAGTGGTCCTACTCACCCTATCCGATCTGAATCGCGTGCAAGATCCCTTTTTTGTGCAAGATCGATGCAATATTGTAGCAAAATTGTTTCTGGCTCGATTGTGTTATTTTCTTGGGATTGAAGTTACTCAGGCGCATGCAACCGTTGCTATTTCTTCGTGAAAATACGTTCTCTATATCTTTGAAGAGATGAAGAAGCTTGATTGTAAACCAATTGATACTAGTATGGACCCAACGTTAAACATCTACTAAATCAAGGGGAGTCATACTGTAAGCCAAACAAATATATGAGATTGGTGGAAAAATTGAGCTATCTCACTATGATCATACCAAATATCTCATTTGCTGTCAGCGTTGAGTCAATTTTGAAACTTACCTTGTGATAGCCAACTAACTAAGCTTTTTATACTGAGTTTTTTAATACCAACTAACATCACAATTTATGATACATGCAATGAATAACAGCTTAAGGCATTGTTACATATATTAAAAGTGTTTTTTGAACAGGTAAATGATGCAGTTCTTGTGGGTGATAGTACACTTGTTTCTTGTTCTTCAGATACAACCCTTAAGGTTGGTTGATTGTTGATTTGTTGTAATCAATCCTTGTTCTTCTATTGTGAAAGCAGTACTGATATGATTGTTATTCGTTTTTGTTTGCCGTATGTTTGTGCCAGACATGGAATTCTTTGTCCACGGGAACATGTACTAGGACGCTCTGCCAACACTCAGATTATGTTACTTGCCTTGCAGCAGCTGAAAAGAATGTAATGTTGTTGGAACTTCCCATTCTTCTTTTTTAAGTACATGAAGAAAATTTCCATTCAACCCACTTGGGTTGGCCTGGTGGTGTTGGCTTGGTACCTTGGAGTACGCTCCTCCTCAAGGTCTCATGTTCGATTCTCCCCGGTGCCAATTTGGGTGGGTTAGTTTAGCTTCTTCAAAAATAAAATAAAATTCCATTCATATATTTTCCGTGTTCATCATTGAATCTGATAGATTGTTTGATTCAATTTAAAGTTTGAATCTTATCAAATCCATTTTCTGATCCTTTAATAGTGTCGTGAATTAATAGAGCAATATTGTTGCCTCGGGTGGCCTTGGCGGGGAGGTTTTTATTTGGGATATTGAAGCTGCACTTGCTTCAGCTGCAAAGAGCAATGAGGCTATGGATGATGATACTTCAAATGGTGTCAATGGTTTTGGCAACTCATTGCCAATGACTAGATTGCGTACCATTGGCTCTAGCAACAGTATATCGATGCAAGCTCAAACTGAAGTATACATTCCGGTTACTGCCAAAGGCCATAAGGAATCTGTTTATGCATTGGCAATGAATGAAGGTGGAACACTTCTTGTTTCTGGTGGTACAGAAAAGGTACTACGTGACATCCATGTTCATGTCTATGTTCTAACTGTCTGTGGCTTCTGTTATCACCTTAGAATTTTAAGGGGCATTTAGTTTATCTTAATTTGCGCAAGCTTGATTATGGATTGTTGTCTCTACCATTAGCATGGTTTATTTTTGCTTTTAATATTTTCACTTATCTAGGTTGTACGTGTTTGGGATCCAAGATCTGGATCAAAGACTATGAAGCTTAAAGGGCATACAGATAACATCAGGGCTTTGCTTCTGGATTCTACTGGCAGGTTTGTTCAGCGGTCTTAAATAAAATATACGGTTGAGATTTGGTGTCAAAGAATCCGTTGACACCTGGTGTCAACGGATCCTGATCGCCCTCCATTTTATCTAAATTTAATGGACTAGATTTAATTCTTATTAATAATCATGTGACCTCATTTACCTTAACTAATCTCACAATATTAATTACGGTTTTCTTCCTTTGACTCAATCAATATTTACCTTCATAAACAAAATTAATTATTGGTGAGATGGTAAAGAAAATATGATCCCTAATTATTTTTTGTAAACTCCTCTCCTCTGCAACTTGTTCATAAATTTTTTAAAAAGAAACTCCTCTGCAACTATTTCACGTTTCACAATCCAAATTACATATATTTTCCCTAATAACCATTAGCATGTGCTTTTTAGAATGAGTTGATACTTCCATAGATTTATTTTTTGTTTTGGATTATCCATACATGCTTTTTTGAAATGATTATTATTGATTTTATTCTTTTTAAGGATTGATCGGTAGACTTTTATGTTGCTGATGCAAGTTGTGAATTAAATTTGACCATGCCTTTCAATTTGAGTTAGACATATATTTTGTCAATTTCTAACGTGGAGATGGAAAGCCATCGATTTATTTTTGTAGACATGATTTTTTTTAAGAAGTTTTTAGAAATGATTAAATTTGTGAATTGGTGGTATTAGTAAAGTATCGTAAGGTTAGGCGTTGAAAGAAGGAGTTGAACTAAAAAACTGCTCATGTGATTATTAATATTTATTGAATCAAAAGAAGGAAATCAAAATTAATATTGTGAAAATGATTAGGTAGATGAGATCACATGACTATTAATAAGACCTAAATCTAGTCCATTAAATATAGATAAAATGGAGGGTGAGGATGTGGAGCAACTCTTTTGAGTTACTCTTGGAGTCAATATATCCCCCCTCTATATTATAATGAAAACCAGGGGAAATGCACAAACCACAGCTTGCTAGCACGTAAACGGCACCCAGCGTACCTGCACACCAGAAGAAAAAAATAAAAAACAAAGCAAAAGAATTGGCCACCCGAAGACTCCCCAAACAAACCAAATGATTTTTTTGGTTTTTTACATAATGAGTTTTTTTGGCAACAGTGGTGAGAAACCATGTTAACCCATATGTAAATATAAATAAAAAATCAAAACAAACGAACATTGAAAACCATGTTCAGTGGCTGAGTTTGAGTATGTTGGTCTCACAATAGAATATTGTCGCAAGCATAAAAGTAGCAAACGGTTATTTATTTATTTTTTACTTTAGACAAGTTACTGTTTACAAACATTAGATTTAGAACGTATTTATGAAGTATGAACTACCCCTATCTCTTTCTTTTATCTTTTTCCTTTGGCATTTCTATTTATTGGCACAAAATATAAATAACTACAGCATAAATAGCATGCAGTATAAACCCCTATTTTCTTTCTCTGAAAATACAATACAAGCATCATTATTTTAGCGCTCAATATTTTTTTCGTCATTTAGTCTCAATAATTGAAGACTAGTCCAGTATCTGCTTGTCATGTCATTGCCTTTCAGACAGCCTTCCAAGTTAATATTATGGTAACCAAAATAGTGGCATTATTGAGGGACATTTGATGACAAAATTCTTGTAAGGACTGAATCACTGAATTGATGATGCTTGTATCTAATGGACGTAGAGAATGAAAATGCTGATTACTAAGACTGAATATTTCATAGGCCATGTTCCAATGGGTAGCTATTTAATGGGTAATAGTATACTGAATTTGATTTTGGAACAAAATGGAATAGTATACTTAATTTGTGAGGACTGAATCACTGAATTGATGATGCTTGTGTCTTTAGACTCAGGATTAAAATGATGATTACTAACACGTAATATTTTAATTGCCAATGTTCCAATGGGTTGCTATTTGATTGGCAATAGTATACTGAACGGAATGCTGTCTGGTTTTCTTTCTTTATCGTTGCATATACATATTTTCATTTGATAAGTTATGTTAGGTTGAATTAAGTAATACTTTTTTTCTTCCTACATCAGCTGAGATACTTATGACATTTATCTTTGTAGGTTTTGTTTATCAGGATCTTCAGACTCTATGTTAAGGTTGTGTATTTTTTTTAACAATAAGATGGCGTGTGGTGTTATAGTAATTAATATTATTTTTTAATAAGATTGACAAATGTCACACATTTCCTTGTAGGCTTTGGGATCTCGGTCAGCAACGTTGTGTGCATTCATATGCCATTCATACAGATTCTGTTTGGGCTCTTGCTAGCAATTCAACGTTTAGTCATGTTTATAGTGGTGGTAGAGACTCTTCTGTGAGTTCAATTTTTCTTTAAAAATAAATTGACTATTTTAATTATTGTGACTTGAATTTCTGTGACGTATTGTTGTTCTATTTAACCTGTGAGTTGGTCATCTTCTGACCTATTATTTGGTTTGTCCAGTTATACTTGACAGATTTGCATACTAGAGAGAGTGTTTTGCTTAGCACTGGGGAACAACCAATTCTTCAATTGGCTTTGCATGACGATAGCATATGGGTTGCATCAACGGACTCGTCAGTTCACAGATGGCCTGCTGAAGCATGCAACCCTCAAAAGATTTTCGAAAGAGGCAATTCTTTTATAGCTGGAAATTTGTCATATTCAAGAGCGAGGGTGTCTCTAGAAGGATCGACCCCTGTATGTTATATTTATGTTTATTTCTTGAAATTATTAATTTATTATTGCATCTACTAAATGTTTTATTGCTCTGGGAATACGTAATGCTGGTTGCATATGCACATGTAAAGGTGAAATATATTTTTTTACTTGTGTCTCTTCCAAAGAAGTTTCTCTCCAAATGTAAATGTTATTTTGATTAGGTTCATTGAACAGATACAATAGGAAGAGAATATATTAATCTTATTTGACTTGATAATACACAGTATACATAGGATAGGATTGCAGAGGAAAGGAAATAAAACAGAAGGAAATTAAATCAAATCCTAATGATCTTGACTCTGGAAAATATCTAAACTGATAACAATTCAAACAAACCTCCCTCGATTTCATCCCTTTAATACAGGGGTTGGCAGCTTAATATTTTCACAATATTAACACGATAATATCCCTGAATCTTTTTATTTTCAACAGATTCTTTCTGTTCCGGAGCAGGGCCACTAATAATTTTTCTTTTGGTTGCCATTCAAATATTATCAATAGGTTCCTGAATATAAACAGCCTATCTTGACTATTCCCGGCATCCCTGCAATAGTACAGCATGAAGTTTTAAATAATAAGAGGCACGTGCTGACTAAGGTAATCACGGTGCTGTGTTTGTGTTACTATGCTAAGTATGTTAATATTGTCACATGTTCTGATTTATAGTTATCTTCTGAGCTGATAAATGGCTTCTTTATAGGATACTTCTGGTTCAGTGAAGTTGTGGGAAATCACGAAAGGTATTGCAATTGAAGATTATGGAAAGGTGAGAATTGGTTTTACTTTCACCTGTTAATCTGCACGGAAGTCCTGTTCGATAGGGAAAAAACCTTAGTTGCACTTATTATTATTTTCAAAGTTCAACTGTAGCTGACGATATCATTTGTTAGTTCAAAATAGCTTATACTTTACACGTGGATTATATAGGTACCATTTGACAAAAAAAAGGAAGAGCTATTTGAGATGGTATGATTGCATGTATTCGTCATCATCAATTCTTTTGCTTTTTGAATGACAGTTGTTTCAAGTTTTTTTTTTGTTTTGGTTACGGCTGGTTTATATTTTCTTTTCCTACTACCTCAGGTTAGCATTCCTGCATGGTTCACAGTGGATACCAGACTTGGAAGTTTGTCTGTACATTTGGACACTCCCCAGTGCTTTTCTGCAGAGATGTATTCACAAGAGCTTAACATTGTAGACAAGCCTGAAGATGATAAGGTAAGTGAATGTATTTTCATTAGCAATTGCCTTTTTCTTGTATTTCTTATCTATAGATATTTTCCCTATTTTCAAGTCTTTGGCATGTTATTATCAGCGTTGTTAAATGGCGGCCCATGGCGTGGTGGATTTTGGGACAACAGCCATAGGAAATTTGTGAACAGATGCTCACCATGGCTGCACCATAGGCTGCCGTGGCACGTTTAAATGGTTGATCTTTAGCTTTCTGCCATCAACAGCATTAGTTATTATTGGCTGTAACAAATAATACTCACTTTACACAATTAACATTGTTAATTCTCCTTTTGTTTGCAAGTTGCTAATGACTAGTAAATTTACAATGTCCAGTTCATTTATCATCAGTGAAACAAATCGAGCTTATCTAATTTTACTTTGTTCTTGTTCAATCCCAATGATGCCACATTACTATTATCACGGATATGATAGTATTTATTTAAAAGTCATATTTCTGTCATGGTACTCTATTATATGCTTCTACAGTTTTATTATGTTGGAGGCAGCATTTTGAAAATTCTTGCACACCAAAATCAATGCTTATACATATGTGCATGTACAAAGAGAAACACACATATAAATGAAATACGGAAGCAGCTAATGACTCTTCCTTTTACTCTACAGATTAACTTGGCTCGAGAAACACTTAAAGGACTCTTGGCTCATTGGCTGAGAAAGCGAAAGCAAAGGATGGGAACTCCTGCTTCTGCTAATGGCGAATTATCATCTGAAAATGATATTGGTACTAGAAGTCTTTCACATTCAAGAATTGAGGTTGATGGAAGTTCTGAGAATGATACTGCGGTTTATCCTCCTTTTGAATTCTCAATTGTTTCCCCTCCTTCCCTTATTACCGAGGGAACTCTTGGAGGTCCGTGGAGGAAAAAGATTACAGATTTAGATGAAACTGAGGATGGTAAAGACATCCCCGGGTGGTGTCTGGAGTGTGTGTTGAATAATCGGCTACCTCCTAGAGAAAATTCCAAGTAATTTTTTGTCTTCACGTTTATTTTGTTCTCTCCATATTGTTGCATGCATCCCATGCTTGTCATAGCATGATTGGATTATTTCCTCAATCTTATTTTCATATTTATTATGGATCAAAGCAACATATTCAACATGTTCCGATGTTTTAAAGGTTCTATTTTCCCTGTCTTCTGTGTAAGAACTTGATTGACTCTTGATAGTTATATAATGATTGTACACTATACACGTCCCAAGAAAATATGGTGGCACTTAAATATAGCAATTATGATGGAAATCAACTTGTGATTTTATTGAGTTGTACTGGAGTGCTTTCGACTAGTCAAGTGGTAGTTGTCACTTGGTTTTATGTAGTTCTTACAGCATCTTTAAGCACTTTTTGATCTCCTAAATGATGAGTTTATTTTCTTACTTTTTTATACTTGGAAAAAAGTGGAAGAACACTTATGGTTTGAGTTTCTTACCACAGGTGTAGTTTTATAATTCTGGCAACCTCTGATTATTATTCTTGGGTCTGTTATATGCTGCTATCTCTAATATCATATTTTTATCTTAACCGTTGCAGATGCAGTTTCTATCTATATCCTTGTGAAGGCTCTAATGTTCAGATCCACACTCAAGGAAAGCTAAGTGCTCCACGTATATTAAAAATTCAGAAGGTAAGATTTAAAATTTCATATTGACAAATGGGAAATAATAATTTCATGTGCTTTTCCAGTTGTCTTTTGAAATTTTCTTCATTTCTATATGAACAGAAAATGTTCTGTAGCAAGAGAACAATGTGCTGAACCTTTATCCTTGAAGCTATAAATTGCTTTTGACATCAAATTGAGGACAATACCATTAACTTGTTGATAAATCTATATTATCTATATGAAGCTGGCTATTGGGTTGAGCTTAACTCAACCGTACAAATCCGGGTTATAAGACAAGGACTGTCGAAGCCTCATAAGGACTTGGCTATATCTTTGGTAGGTGTGATATCTATACCTCCTCACATCTAGGACTCTCATGTTTAGGGCTGGACGTTTGGAGAATGGAGGAAAAATACCGGTTGCCTGATAACATCCAGTGTTGTTAAAGGCCGTGTCGGAATGACATGGCAGATTTTTGGGCAACTGTCGTTGGCAATTTGTGAAGGAATGTCCACCATGGCGGCACCATAGGCTGCAATGGCCTTGTTTATTTGGCGGATTTTCGGCTATCCGCCATGGACAACACTGATAACATCACTTATCACACCTAGGACCGAACATCGAGAGCACGGACAAAGAGAGCTTCTTTTTCCAACCCCAGGTTTCTAAAAAACAACACACCTGATCTGTCCGGAGGTGTACTTTCAGACGAAAAAAACTGTGTTTTAGTCCAAAAGTATACTTCCAAACGACATAAAAACCGTTTTACACTTGCCCACTTTGTATTCTATGCTCAAAGTTATGGATTAATTTTGGTCATTTACTGAAATAGATTTCGCAACAGTGGAGGTCACTATAGTTTTTCCATTTTGTCGTTTTAGACAGTTCATTCTGAGGTCTCATGCTGGTATTTCTTGCTATATTTTGTTATCATCAAAATGGCTTATGTGGGAGGGACTGAAGAAGGCTGTGAGGCGGAAAACAAAAATTTAGGAGTTCACATTTATTGACTGATGAAGTGCAGTGAGGACATATATTTGATAACATAGTTGCAGGATTTTTAGTTCTATTCTGTTGATAAAAAACTTCAATATATTTTTGGTCGATTGCTTCGGTGTATCACCACCAAGTTATATTCATGAATTTATAGTTCTTTGCTTTGTGTTGTGTAGTTGACCACGATCATACTTTCCAAAAGGATTCATTGCTCTGTTTATGGATAAATTTTACACGCAAAATTTTCCCAGATTAATGATGCATTTATTAATGATCAACTCAATTTTTTTTGGTCTAGGTTATTAATTATGTTATAGAAAAGTTGGTGCTTGACAAACCTTTGGACAGTGTCAATGCCGAAGGTAGTTTTCCCCCTGGACTTGCTGGATCACAGTTACAGCACCAAACAATTGGGGATGGATCTTTCCGATCTGGGTTTAAACCGGGGCAAAAAGTTAGACCTTCTATTGAAATATTGTGCAACAATCAGGCAAGTTATGCGTTCTTATCAAAAGATAGTTTTATGACAGTGTATATATTTAGTTTTTTAAATGATGCCAAGATTGAGCAAGTTCATGCTTTATTTTTTTATAGTTGGCCTACTCTTCAATTTATGCGTATGCATTTTAGAATCTGTTCACTTGTCTTATGGAGATCTTTGGTTACCACACTGTTGTTACCTACAAGTTATTAAAATTTAAAGACATTCTTTGACGTTTTAAAGCTACAACTTTTATCTGCTACTATTATCCACGGCACAAAATTACTTGAAGAAGTCTTGGTCAACAGCTTTCAAAGTGTCTTGGTCTAATTATCCTGAAAACCAGTTTATATACCTTATACCTATACATACGGTTAAAAATGTGCTGTTATTCAACAGGAATAATACTTGGCAGAAACTTTATTCAACTTCTAGGATATATTCACTTGATGTGATCAGATGAACATATCATGGTAATAATTAAGATGATATTGAGATGTAATATTTTCATATCATCTAACATAGCCAAGTTTTTTAATTTCAATTTCCAGATACTGTCTCCAGAAATGAGTTTAGCCACAGTGCGGGCTTATATATGGAAGAGAACAGATGACCTAGCCCTACATTACAGAGTAATTCGTGGGAGGTGATTGCAAATTGCGCTTTCATTGATGGTGGTATAGCATCTTGAACTCAGCTTAGCTACGAATATAATGCTTTAATGACATATTTTCCTGCATTTTTTCTTTCTTTCTTTCTTTTTCCACTACCAACTGGAACAGGGAAGGAAGACCTTAGTTAAATACTACCCTGCAACCTTTTTTATTGATGCCTATGTTGCTCCCCAAATTAAGAAGGTTTTAAGCCATTTCTCGGCAGCTTGGTTTATGAGAAATATAGCGCAATTATGAAGCCTAAACTTTCTTTCAATCTGTAGGAAAATATTTCTGCAAGTTTTGCCAATGCTTAAATGATGATCATTGGCATCACAAACAAAACAACTTTTGAAGAATTTGGATGGAATGCATATATACACTCCTTGTTATCCTTATTTTTTCTTTGATCATTTTGCAGGTTTTCTTCTGATTGAGTGAAACACTTCTGATTGAATCTAGTCGGGTGCTTGCTTTGATCAATAGCATTGTATGAGAATTGTATATTCTAAACTCTCATAACCAAATTTAGTGGCATTATTCAAACTTGCTTGAATAGTTTTTGTGGTGTTGAAATTTGTGACTAATTTTATTTTTTGCATTACATCTAGCTGGAACATACTTTCAGTGGACATGACCAGGACTCGTGAATTTTGTGACTGCAAGATGATGAGGTTTTTCTAATTGGCTCTATTGGGTATTAGTGGGGATCATATGGGTAGGTAGCAAATTTAGGGATGACAACAAAAATATTGTACATTTGATGTGTATGTTAAATATATCAACGTAGAAATTATGTTCTATAGATGCATGCTTGAGCAAAAAACGAACAAGTAATTGCTTGTCATCAATTAGTGCAAATTTAAAATTTTCTATTATTTTCAAACGTATGTGTGCGCATCTTGTTTAGCCAAAGTCATGCACATCTAAACGTGCAAATCAGATTGATAATCTTTCAATAGAGGTTAATTTAATTAGTAAGTTGGTCTATATTCTGCAAAAGAAATGATATTTGTACAACCATTATTCTGCAAAGGCATGAGTAATTGTCAATACAAAAAATTTGTTGGTGGATAATCTGTACACACCTGAGTCCTTTAAGCCTTAGAGGTCTAACCCTTTCATCTCTTGAGATTAAATTCACTTAAAAAAAAAAAAAGATTGTTAAACCAGGTATTATTTTTTTGGTATAGAAATAAGTCTTTTGGGTGTTTACAAATAATAAACACAAAAATAGGAGAGTAAAAGAAAACGCCTGTGGAGGATTGCTAGACATCCACATTGAAGATCAATAACAGTTGTAGCGAGAAAATGTAGAAGAAGTGCTCTGCCGATGCAGTAGGAAGGTCTGCGGTTGCGGGCACTGTGAACTGGTGTCGTGACGGAGGAGATGGTCCAAGTCATGAAGGTCTATATGGTTGCGAGTGTACATCCCCAAATGAGAGTTTCAGACTCTCTAGTTTGTGCTTCTTGTGAAGGAAGATGAAACAATTAACACTAAAATCAAGATGACGTCGTTTTGTTGTCTTTTCCCCCTCTCAAGTAGAGATTTCAAAACGACGTCGTATTGATATGCTTTTCTTAAAAGAAGAAAAGTTACACATAGTCTAGATATGGAACTAGTCCAACAAATTAAAATGACTTCATTTTGTTGTCTTTTTTTCCCCTCTCAAATAGAGACTCCAAAACGACTTTCTTAAAGAAGAAAAGTTACACATAGTCTAACTATGGAACTGGTCCAACAATCTTTGTCAAATTTTTCAATTTTATTGTTGGTTTTGTGATAAAAGAGTTTTCAAGATTAATTTGATCGAACACAAGTGTAGTTTCTAGTCGAATCGACAAATTTAACCCAATTTTTATTACTTTATTGATAACATAGAGCTCACAATTCACAAACACGAATTACTTACATCTTTAGTATTAAAAAGGAGTTTGCTCTAATTTTACATTCCCACACTTATTCTTATATTTTAAAATCACATGCAATCCTATGTTTTATTTAAGTCAACTTATTTTTTCTAGAAATAAAATGTCAACTTATATTTTAATCTTATTTTGTATTATTTTATTTAAAGTCAACTAATTAATTAATACAACAGTCAATGCTTTTTAGATATGCTTTATGAAAAAAAAAGGTCCATTGGTCAATCTATTTCATCTCTCTTTTTATCATTGCTCCAACATAAAATCAAGCATTCTTACCAAATTTGGAAATTTTTAAATTTTAATGCGTGTCGAGAAAAGCGTGCAAATTCAGGCACAAAGACCTTTCACGCATGCAGCATGACCTTCAATTCGATTTCATTTCATTTTTATGTAACAAAAATTTTGATTCCACTTTTTAAAGTATTTTTTGTCTTGTTGCAATTTAATTATTGCAGTTGCATTATGGATCCATGCTTCAACATGCCATTTCTTGGCCTATATATGTGCCTATATAAATCCACCAATCTACATGTTTCAATTAATTATATCAAGTTCCACATTCCTTAACTTCCTCAACTACAATTAGTTTATTTTTTCCCACATTAAACGTTTGTGTCATGGATTCTGGTCTCTGCTTAGTGTCTAGTCCAAACCACCAAAACATAGTTCAAAATAATTTCTACGACCCTTCTTGGTTACAAAAACAACGTAACGTTCCAATGAACTTCGTTTGGCCAAAAGAGTGTCTAGTGAATGCAAATGAAGAGTTTCAAGCACCATTGATAGACCTTGAAGGGTTCCTTAAAGGTAATGAAGAAGCCACAAACAATGTTGCAAAGCTCATAGCCAAAGCTTGTTCAACTCATGGATTTTTTCAAGTGATTAACCATGGTGTTGATTTGAGTCTCATTGGTGAAGCTTATGATCAAATGGATGCTTTTTTTAAGCAACCAATTGATAAGAAACTTATTGCTCGTAAGATTAAAGGTTCAATGTGGGGTTATTCTGGTGCACATGCTGATAGGTTCTCCTCCAAATTGCCTTGGAAGGAAACACTTTCTTTCCCTTTTCATGATAATAATGCCTTTGAGCCTTCTGTCACTAACTACTTTGACTCCACCTTGGGAGAAGACTTTCAACAAACTGGGTAAGACTATAATATAATTAATTATATTCTGCTTTATATATTTGGGTCCCAAGTTTCTTATTTTATGAAGAAAAAATTATTTATTTTATTCAAATATATCATGAAATAAAAGTCATAAAAACCGTCGGGATCTAGCGCAAATGGTCGGTGTGTGCGTAGTGTCTTTGAGACCCTAGAGTATTGAGTTTGATTCCCGTCAGCTGATCTTTTTTTTAAAAAAAACCTTGTCAAAAAATTATGTTGAATGTCCATGAGATCAACCGCCTTAATAACAAGTAGATTTTGTATTATTTAGTTAAGATCAACCTAAATTTTAATATAGTATCGGAAAACTAAAACCTATTGGGTCATTCATTGTTAGGGCACTAAGATCACACTTCAAATGTCTTTTTACATATCACTTTTAGTAGAATCTCTTGATTATTTATGTTTTTTTCACTCGAACTCAAGAACTTGTTTAAAGATTTCGAGTCTAACTAATTTCACACGGATCAATGTAATGTCGTTATATATACACACACTACTACTCACAACATTTATGAGTTGTAATAATTTGTTGTGCATTATAAATTGTGCAGGGTGGCATTCCAAAAGTACTGTGAAGCTATGAAGAAGTTAGGGATGAAGCTGATGGAGATATTGGCTATAAGTTTGGGATTAGATAGGTTTCATTTTAAGTACTTGTTTGAAGATGGTTGTTCCATAATGAGATGCAACTATTACCCATCATGCCAAGAACCAAGTGTTGCATTAGGGACAGGACCACATTGTGACCCAACAACATTAACAATACTTCATCAAGATCAAGTTGGAGGGCTTGATGTGTTTGCTGACCAGAAATGGCAGACGGTTAGACCTCGTTCAGATGCATTTGTTGTTAACATTGGTGATACTTTCACGGTATGTAGGACCTCTCAAAATATTACTATAGCATTACATCATATTCATGATAATAATTACAAAATGTTATTTTTTGTATGCTTCCATATCTTTACTTTGTGGCTGTGTGTAACTCTGACATATTATGATCCCTTTGCAATCAATCAACACTGACTGAGCAGATACACTTTTATGTACATCAAAGATTCTGCTTCTGATCTCAAAACCCTAATTAAGTCTTAATTTGACATTATAATAAGACCTTTTTAAACTAATAAGACATGAGCATTATTGTTAGATGTTATACTATAATTTTAGATAACCCTAATTCCAACAATAATTAAACGGAGATTACTTACTTTTCAACCTAATTTTAGATTACAACTCTCTTTCCTTTTTACCCTAAAGTGAATAAGTGGGTTGATGTCCTTATCAACTAGGCTAAACTCACGGGACACAACTCCTTGTCCGTTAAAAACAAGAGGATTAATACCAAAAATGATGTTAAATAATTTTTTTTGGTGGTGGCAAACCCTGGACCTTGCATGTATTATGCATTGTCCATGCCAAATAAACTAAGTTCATGAGGACTAAAATTTTACATATGACTATATTTTCTTGTGTAATATTTTAATATTTACACACATGTAATGTGATACAACCATAATTTCCTAAAATGTTTTATGATCAAGTGAAATAATTTTTTTTTGTTTTTTTTGTTTGGCTCTTGCTCTCTCTCCAACAAGCCGACTCTAATTTTTTCTCTCAAGGTTTTCTCTTCCAGTTTCTTCATTGATGGGTGGTTTTGGGTCAATTCTTGACCTAAAACCACCCTTCTTCATCTTTTTCTCTCTGTTTCAATCTAAATAAGTGATTTTCACATAGATCTAGTTTTTCTTTTTGATTTTATCATCTAAGTGTGGTGGTTTGTTGTTCGTCGTCTTGTGCGGCGTTGTTTGATTTCCCTTTTCTTGCGGTGTTCATTTGATTTATATTGAAGATCGATTATTCAATCAAAGATTTGAGCGTCAACGTTGCAGACCCGGAGACATGGATATTCCGGTCACTTTAATTTTATCATATATTTTACTTGGATGTTGTGAGTTTGTTCGCAGATTCATCCTTCATGTTTTTAGCGGTGTTGAATGATGTAATCTCTCGATTTGAGTGAATGAATATCATTTTGTTTTTTTGTCAAAAAAAAAAAACATAATTTCCTAAAATGTTATAAAAATGTGTAACTTCCCTTAAAAACAATGAAAATGTGTAACAATATGTCCAAGTATTGATGCGTGTATGAAATATTTACACACATGTTTTAATATTTACACACATGTCTTAATAAAAAAATAGTCAGTCAATAATAATGCAAGTTTATCGTGCACATGTTCTTATAATGGTTAACTAATAATATTTTTTCACTCCCTCAAAAAAAAAAAAATTCACTCATGTAGAGGTATTTTTATAGCAAATCAAATCATTTTAAGTTTATCTAATAGTTTATATTTATTTTTATTATAGTAACTTTTAATTTTGAAATTAATACTACTATAATTTCCTAAAATGTTATGAAAATGTGTAACTTCCCTTAAAAAAAATTAAATTGTGTAACAATATGTCCAAGTAGTACATTGATGCGTGTCTGTGTAAGTGTGTATGACATACTTTTTATATCAATCATCAGCCATCGGAAATTTGAGGGTTTTTCTACTAAAGTATGATTAGGTGTATATCTGCTATTGCTAAATATT
>Ga0099826_10001015_pt1 | contig 15751 bp, 18 predicted proteins | sample Mtrugardesep15_FD_76830 | JGI IMG/M metagenome (GOLD analysis project Ga0099826, IMG submission 76830) | Root nodule microbial communities of legume samples collected from California, USA - M. trunc garden sep15 | ecosystem: Host-associated > Plants > Roots > Nodule | place: USA: California... | reverse complement strand
TAACAATTTTCTGACTAGCAATTCATTGATTTGACATTGTTTATAAAATCAAATTCTATAATATTTCTAATTCAGAGTGATGATTAAAATAGTTGTAGGTTTTAATCATCATGAAGCATTAAGGATGTGATTGAAATGATGCAGGGAAAGCTGGTGCAAAAGAACTTCAATATTGCAGAAGAAGCAGGAGGGGTTGGTAAGAAAGTCGTAAAACAATTCAATGATGTAGTTGTTACTAGTAATACCTTGGAGATCCGATTGTATTGGGCTGGAAAGGGGACGCAGGCTATCCCAAATAAATCAGTATATGGTCCTCTTATATCGGCTATATCAGTGAAATCTGGTGGGTTATTCTTTGTACATTCCCAATTTTTATGTATGATCTCCGTGTTACAATCTAATATTTAAAACTTTTGTATAATAATCAAGCAGACTCTCCACCTAAAAGCATATCTGCAGGAGCTGTGGTTGGAATTGGAGTTGCAGCATTAATTATTATCATTCTAGTATTTGGTATACTTTGGTGGAAAGGATGTTTTGGAAAGAAAAATTCTTTAGCAACAGGTAATCACAAAGAAACTACTTTTGTTGTCATTACTGTCAAACTTTTTGCTGAAATACATGAACTATTCAACTTTGAGAACATACTTTTCTTAGTATATCAGATCTTTAATCTTTTCTTTACTTCAATTAACAGAGCTAAATAGTTTGGACCTAGAGACGGGTTTATTTACCTTAAGACAAATCAAAGCAGCTACAAATAACTTTGATTTTTCCAATAAGATTGGAGAAGGAGGATTTGGTCCTGTGTACAAGGTATTTTTGCATAATATAAAAAATCTTCGAGTGTCTTGCTTTTATTATAATTTTAGATGTATTTTTCAGAAAATAACATTCCTCAAAATGCAGGGATGTTTACCCAATGGGACATTGATAGCAGTCAAACAACTTTCATCTAATTCAAGTCAAGGGAATCGCGAGTTTTTAAATGAGATAGGCATCATTTCTGCTTTAAAACACCCTTATCTTGTTAAACTCTATGGTTGTTGTGTGGAGGGAGATCAACTGTTGCTGATATATGAATACTTGGAAAACAATAGTCTTGCTCGTGCTTTATTTGGTAATTTTTCCGATATGGTCTACTTTGGTTGCTATTTATGTGTGATTCCATATTTTCTAACTTAACTCATAACTTTGTGGTATTGTTGTCTGATATTTGTAACATTCATAAATTAAGGTCGAGAGGAGCACCAAATAAAATTAGATTGGTCAACAAGGAAGAAGATATGTGTTGGTATTGCTAAAGGTTTGGCATTCCTCCATGAAGAATCAAGACTGAAGGTTGTTCACCGGGACATAAAGGCCACTAATGTTTTGCTTGATACGAATCTCGAACCAAAGATATCAGATTTTGGTTTGGCCAAGCTTAATGAGGAGGACAAAACTCACATTAGTACTAGAATTGCTGGGACCTAGTGAGTAGCTATAATTCTTGCCTTCTTCGAGTTTATTGATATTTTCATAATAGTTTAATATCATGTTGTTTCAATGATATGTTTGAATTATGCAGTGGATACATGGCTCCTGAATATGCAATGCATGGTTATTTGACAGACAAAGCAGATGTTTATAGTTTTGGAATTGTTGCTTTGGAAATTGTTAGTGGAAGGAGCAACACCATGTATCGGTCAGAGGAGGAAGCATTCTATCTTCTGGAATGGGTAACTATTCTATGTTCTCCATTGATCATGTAAATTTAATTATCTATGGCACTTTCTACACACATCACTTTGTGTCAGTACATATATTATTGTTTATTTTCATCTAATAATTCAACACTACAAGAGAATAAAATCACCTGTCCCTCTTGAAAAGTCATAGAAAATTTCTTTGTTGAAGTTTCAGACTTCACTAGAAGGACAGAGAAGGGGATCAGAAACGGATGTAATAGTAATCTCTAAAATACATTTCAAAATATAACCAGTTTTGTACCTTGCAGAATGTGCCTATTGAAAATGACTTGGATTTCAAATCAAACTATTCTGGTGTTTTCTTTTAACAGGCACATTTGTTGAAAGAGAGAGGTGACCTATTGGAGCTAGTTGATGGACGATTAGGTTCTGATTTCAAAAAAAAAGAAGCTATGGTGATGATAAATGTGGCTCTCCTATGCACCAATGTCACTTCAAACCTTAGGCCCCCTATGTCGTCTGTGGTAAGTATGCTTGAAGGAAGGACTGTGGTTTCAGAAATTGTTTCAGATTCACGTGAAGTAGTTGATGAACAGAAGTTGGAAGTAATGAGGCAGTATTACTCTCAAATGGAAGAAAATAAGGTAAGTAAGTCACACAGTCGGAGTTTATCAATTGACGAGCAATGTACTGTTTCATGTCCACCTTGATTCTTTCTCATGGGATGAAAAATTACCAAATAGGGAATTATGTATTTAGGCAGGCAGTTATGTTATTAGGCAATTATTGAACAAATAAGGAAACTGAAGGAAAACCTGTAGTTTCTTGCAATTTTGTAAACTACATTTCCTGTTGTCAATTTGTAATCCGGATTCTGGACACATTGACAAGAATTATTCAATAAAAGTATGCATTTCAATTTAGGTTTTGTTGTTATGATTACCGGTTTCTAACAACTAGTGTCAGAGTTGTTGTCGGTGACTTGGAAAAGGTTACCTATGGAGGGGCAAACTAGAATGACCAAGTAAAGCATCATAACGTGCCGCCCGTTGGAACGTTGAATCTCTGGGGCGGAGCTATGATTGGTACTTGGGTAATATGGGGTGTGCAAGTCCCACGTCGAGTGGTATGAGATGCTCGGTGTAGTACTTAAGACCTCCTTGGTCAGTATAACTCTCATAAGTCTTGCCATAGAGATGATACCTCCAAATCTGAAAATAAAAAAAAAATATAAAAAAAATTCACTATTGTCATATTCAAATCATGCGCAGTATAGTTTGGATCATACTTTTATTTACTCTTGGAATAAACAAGAATGTAACCAATAAACAATATCACTAATTGGCTGAAAAAGCCAATCCACCAAATCCAAAAAAAAATATAGGGAAAATTAGTAAGCCCAAAAGGTATAATCAAAATTTTACAATTCTCGAAGCATGTGCAAAAAGTTTTCTTTCGTATATGTTTACTCTTAATTTATCAATTGGTGATACCCTACCTCAAATCAATCTTGAAGTCAGCCAAACAATTCGTTAGTGCAGGGTAAACGATTGTTACTCTTTACTACTACCTTCTATAATGTCTATAAAACACACATATGGGCAAACAAACTCTTGCTGACAAAATATTATAGTTGCTCTCTTAACACCTAATGTTTTGCTAGGCCATTCCATAAAGAAGTATGGATGTGGTTCCAGTGTTAGGAACCAAGACTATAGAGAATTCAATCTCACTCTAAGCTGGCAATCCAGAAAATTCTTCACGAAAAACATTAGGAAACTCATACCATTTTGAAACTTTTTATAATTCTTCTTCACCTTTGTGTATATCCATAATTAAAACCAATTATCCTTGATTAAAACTTCTCAATAACTTGTAGATACTACACCCGAGGTTAAATTATATAGTACCAACGACATTTTTTCTCAAACGGGAAAAGTGATTACCCAATATCGCAACTTTCTACACTGTTATAATAGTCTGAAGTGTCATAACGGAAGGACAACCAATTCATACTCAAAATCATTTCAAAATATATACTAAAGCTACTGGTGTTAATGCATGATGGCTAGATGATAGTTGTATCTTAGAGGCCAAGGATGATCCCTCATGATATGAAATACTTGAACATTTTGAAAGCATACATAACAATCTTTGAAACAATTTTCAGAGCGGAATCAACCAACAACAACCCATAGGTAAATTCAAATCCAAATGGAGTGCATATTAATAAAATAAAAAAATCAAAACTATATTTCTCAACATCTAAAAAATTATGCCATAGTACATGCGACCAATCTCACTTTCAAATAATTTGCTCAATAAATCAGATAAATCTAAATAGAGACCATATATTAATATTGATGACTTCAAACATAATATTAACAAGAGAAAAAATGTTCATTTGGATTCACAATTGATGAAGAAAATGGAATCCACAATTGATGAAGAAAATGGAATGAAAACTAAAGAAAAAGTTAAAAGGAAGATGAAAAGTGATGGAAATTTGATGGTTTTGAGAAAGAAAATAATGGAAAAGAGGAAGGGTATAGAAAAAGTGGAACGAAGGAGAAGAAAGGGAAAAAGTTATATGTGAAAGTGATGGTAATAGAGGAGGTGAGGCATTACGATTTATGCATGACTCTCAAACGATAATCATAATTGTAGACAATCAAAACGCATTACACGTTGCAGCCAATCCAGTTTTTCATGAGAAAATAACGCATCTTAGAGATAGACTGCCATAACCATGAAGCACGGACACTTCTTGAATTATATGTGTTCCGGTGTCGGATACGTATTGTGTCCGACACCGACACATATAATTAAACTGAATTATGTGATTTTCTCAAATTATTAGCGGTGTCGGCGTGTCGTGTCCGGTGTACGTCTCCGTTTCCGTGCTTCATAAGTGCCATTTTATGAGGATAAAGCATTTTCATGTTTCATGTGCAGTTGACTTCTTCCTGTATACTGCTTAGGTTCTGAATTATGTGAATCTCAAGAATGAAGATAGTCCACAATAGAAACAGCGTGTGATAAAAAGAGTTTGACATAACAATGAAATTTCTCGTCTAAATGTTGACTTGTGCATACATTTTCAGAATTCCTCTGAATCGTTAAAAATGTCTCATCATTTTGTCAATCATCAATGTGAATTAAACATCTTTGACTCAAATAATTGACTTTAATTTCTCGCTGGTTCAAATTATTTTTTCTTTTTTTTTGACTAATAAGGATCAAATTTTTAATACTCTCAGTTTTTTGTCTGAAATTAATTAAACATCTTGGTATTTTGACCCAAGACAGGTGTATGATTGAAGGTTTTTGTATTTTGGTGTATTAATAATTTGAAGTAATAAATTGACACCACCCAACAATACTCTCATAATTGCGTTTACATGCATTAAGAACTTTCCTTGCCTCTAAAATTTCAAATACACAATATATATGTTCAGACTCTCTACCTATAAATTATTGACAATTATATATATCTGTACTTCTTCTCTTTTCCTTGTTAATAATTTTAAGATGAATACTTCCTCTCATTTTTTCTTCTTTTCACTCATTCTCAATTGGTTCATATCTCTAACAGCTTTTGGAGCCAATACTATTCACCCCGACGAAAGTATAATACAAATTTATAGAAATTTCTTTGATCTGATATTTCTTTTCTAGTTTTTCTTTTATCATGTTTGCTTAAATATCATGTATTTTTTTGCTCATATAGAAATTATGTGTATATATTTGAATTTGATGACATGTGTCTGTAGATTAGATAATTTTTTTGTACTTAGCTGATAGGTCTGAATTGTATGTATATATAGAGAAAGCTCTTGAAGATATAGCTAAATCACTTGGTAAGAAGGATTGGAACTTCGACGTAGATCCATGCAGCAACGAACCTAATTGGGTTACAAATGAAGAAAACAATGTCACCTGTAACTGCTCTATGGCTGGTGACAACTTCTGCCATGTGGTTTCAATGTAAGTATCTTCTCCATGGATGTGAGCCTTTGCTATCATCCTCTCTAATATGTGTGTATACATGAATTTATGTAATAAACTTAACTTTTTATGGTAAATTGTACATACAGAACTTTGAAAGGACAAAATCTCCCAGGCACTCTGTCACCGGAACTGACCAGGTTGCATTACCTTCAAGTTATGTATGTAACTCCTAAACTTTCCCACATATCCAAATTAACAATATTATTTAACTTGTTTAATATCTTCAATGACATGTATCTATATATTATTTTGCTTTAGAAACACTTTCTCTCCCTCTATTACAGTGACCTCTCTCGCAATTATTTGAATGATACAATTCCGAAACAATGGGGCTCCATGATCAATATTAGTAAAATGTATGATTTTTCTTTTATTTCAATTTTGTACTTTTTTTAATCATTCATTATTTGGTAGATATTATACGAGGTCGATTTTGAGTACTTGACATATGGCTCTTATCATACATAAGTTTTAAGACTTTGCATTCATTTTCGTGTAGACTTTTGTAATTAGTTGCAACACAATATGCTGATGACAACATTTTTATTAATTATCATAGTGCTCTCTCCGGAAATCGGTTAACGGGTTCAATACCAGCAGAGATTGCAAACATACCTACTCTCCAAGACCTGTGAGTTTCTCATTACCCGCCTTACAGAAAGAAAGAAAAATCTATTTATAAGTACTTAAATACGTACGTGTTCAATTTAAAGAGTTTCAGTAGAAATTTTACTTGAAATGGATAGGGTGTTAAGGAACAATCAATTGTCTGGAAATCTTCCGCCTGAGCTTGGGAATCTAACCAAAATTCAAAAACTGTAAGCATCTCATTTTCCCGAAAATATGAAAGCTCAATGTTTAAAACCGACTTTGATTTATATTGCTTAGAATCATAATTTGAAGTTTTCTCTTACAATTATATATAGGGGACTTTCCTCTAACAATTTTACTGGAGAGCTACCTGCTACATTGGCCAAGCTCGCTACATTGCAGGATTTGTAAGCTTCAAAATTTTATGGTGATTTGTAGTGATGACTAATTTAAAAAATAGTTTGTATGATGCTTCAAATTTTCATGCACTCTCTCAATACAGCCGAATTCAGGATAACCAATTCTCTGGAAAGATACCTGATTATATTCAGAACTGGACAAGTATCAAAACACTGTATGCATGCACTCTCCTTTTTTATTTTAATTTTTCCTCAAAGTTAATTGTTTTTGTATCGCTTGACTTTACTCTTGACAGTGTGATTCAAGGAAGTGGATTAAGTGGGCCGATTCCTTCTGGAATTTCACTTTTGACAAACTTAATTGACTTGTATGTATGATAATTTGATATATGGTTAAAGAAAGAGCTGAAGTTTAACTTTCATCATAATTATATTTACTAATCTTTGATTCAAATGTGTTATTCAGGAGAGTTAGTGATTTAAATGGATCTGAATATGCACCTTTTCCGCAACTTTATAATATGACATTGCTGAACAAATTGTGAGTTGATTCCACGGTCTCTTTCAGAAATAGAAAAGAAGGAAAAAGGAGCAAGAAAGTCACTCATAATATATCGTTGTCTATCTTATTGTTTCGCAGGATTTTGAGGAACTGCAACATCAATGGAACGCTACCTGAAAATCTTGGGAATATGACAACATTAAATTACTTGTAATTGCATACTTGTTACATTTTTTTTTACTATAGCTAACCATTTAAGTTTCTTTTGTTAAGTTTTGCGTATGCTATAACCTTCTCTGTTTTTGTGTGTCGTAATTTGCGTTTGATAGATATTACATTTATATAGCTATCTATCTAATTATGTCATTGGAATGTTTTTCTATGACAAAATATATTTGTCTCTTGCTAACTCTTTCTCAATATATATCTTTCAGAGACCTCAGCTTTAACAAATTAAGTGGAACTATTCCGAGGACCTATGCTGACATAAATTTGACATACATGTATGAAGTTTCTCATAAATTCTTAGCACATTGTTTTGGCATGTATTTTTAGTCACATGTAAATTGGCTCCTTTGCACCTAAAACTCTAGTTTCAACCTATATATGTCAACCTAATGGAGCTCAAGTTGTACGGACCAAGTTTCAATTGTTATACTAAAGGACGAGTCATGATGGAATTTGATTAACTATATGTTGCAATAGTGCTAGGAATATTTCTGCCAATTATATTTTTTGTGTGTATAAGACTACAAAAACATCTGTCATTGGATTTCATTTCAAAAGTTCAGGAAAATGTATTTGCACCTTTCTGATGTAACTTTTTTTTGTCAAAAGGATCACATGCCCTTGCTGTCTGAAAAGGAAAAAAATCTATGAGAAAGAAAGTTACAGTATATGAAGTGCTATAATGAGAGACATCAAAGTGATAGGTTTAGTGTTTTTTCTATCATAAAAAAATCTACCATAAAAGAACACTTTTCTGTACAGAAGGGTCCCTCAAAACAGTTACCTAAATCAATTTGTTCCTTAATAGAGAAGAAGAGATAGATATGAATGATTAAAAATGACTAGCTTGTTTTCCAGATGTCCACCATTACAAATATTAAGATTTGCATATTAATATCTTGATATTCTTTTATGGTAGATTTTTAACTGGAAACCTTCTCACTGGACCAATGCCACTTTGGAGAACGAGACCGAAAATCTACGTGTGAGTTATCATTCTAATACTACTTGTTTGTTAAATTGTTTATCACCAAATAAAGATTCTAAATAATGATTTGCAAATAATATCTAAAGCATTAAAGCTTTTTTCAAAAGTACTACAATTTAACTTAAATCCTTTATGTTAATTTTCTCCTCCTAATGAACTCTAGTGTTAGGTCCATAATCATTAGTTTAGTTTCCCTCGCAGCATAAGTTCATTACGCCTTTAATTTCACCTATCTCTGAAGTGTATAATATACTTTCCCTTAGAATTTAGGTTTGGCCTAACTTAACCTTACAAAACCAGCTTGTCAGGTGAAGACTACTCCTACTTCTAAACACATGTTTAGGAAATATCTCATCCAATTGGGACTCTTAAACACCCCCATTTGGAGCGTGACCCGAGTGGCTTAATAGTGGTAACCTGAGAGCAGGTGGCGATGCAACAGGTCTTGGATAGGCCCTGATGCCGTCTTAGAATTTGGATTGGATCTAACTCAACCTTACAAAACCGAATCGTAAGGTGGGGGACTACCCCCACTAATAAACTTATCTTCATATGAGACTATTAAGACTTTTATACAGCTGCAGCCTGTTGCTCGGAATTAATGTTTGGGCTGATTGCGAATAACTTTTGTTTCATGTCTTTGGTTTGCTTAATATTATATCTCTAATATGTCATTTTGGTTACTATATTAAATGTATTTATATTGAAAGTTTTTTTGTAGTCACCAAATTTTTCATTAAGTCTCTGATTGTTGTATTATTATCATAATCTGAATCAAATTTTTATGACTTGTACATAGAGATCTTTCATACAATAACTTCAGCATCAGCGAAGGGAGTCAGATATGTCAAGATGAAAATGTGTAAGAATCCTGTTATTTGTGCACATTTGTTTGTATACTAAAGAACCTTGATGAGACACCCCACCTTCTCTTATGTATCACAGGAACTTATTTTCTACCTCACAGGTACGAAATAACATGTAAGTTTGGTATTATAACTACTAAAACGATAATTTGCACATATATAAAGCTTTTTCATTTCCCTCCTATTATACTAATCATGCTAAGTTATTATATTCCTGCCATCGTTCTCCTAGAGGAACAGTTTCATGCTCGAGATTTGAATGTCCCAAATGTGAGTTTTTTCCTTTCATCTTTGTTTGGGAGAATGAGTATATAAAAATAAAATTTCAACGAACATATTTTTCTTTATTTGATTTACTTAGTTTCCTTAATACTTTTAAAGTTTCTCACATGATCTGCTCCACCCAGCCTCATATTCTCTTTACATAAATTGCGGTGGAAAGCAAGAAACAGTAAGCAAAACAAGTTATGATGATGATTCAGATTCATCTGGACCAGCTAAGTTCCATCTCAGTCCAACACAAAATTGGGCATTTAGTACCACTGGTATATTCGTTGAAAGTAATCAACTTGGAGACACCTACTTCCCGCAAAATATCGTTAAACTTACTATGGTGGATACTGAATTGTACATGAACGCTCGTGTTTCCCCTAGTTCTTTGACTTATTATGGGTTTTGCCTGGTAAATGGAAACTACACCGTAAATCTACATTTTGCTGAAATAATGTTCCCAGATGATCAAACGTATGGTAGTCTTGGAAGGCGTGTATTTGATATCTACCTTCAGGTACATGCTTTAGCAATTTTCTTTTGTCAGGTACATGAGTTTTTCTTATAATAGTCAAGAGCCAAGTGATGACTAGGTTCCTGTATGGAGTTTGTCAAACTATTTTTCAAATTAAAATACGGAGAATATATCACAAACTTAAAAAATATTTGTATAACAGAATGATGATTAAAATATATGTAGGTTAATTATCTTGAAGAATTAAGGTTGTTAATGAAATGCTTCAGGGAAATCGGGTGCAAAAGGACTTCAATATTGCCGAAGAAGCAGGAGGAGTTGGTAAGAAAGTCATAAAATTGTTCACAGATGTTGCCGTTACTAGCAATACCTTGGAGATACGCTTATATTGGGCTGGAAAAGGGACACAGTATCTCCCAAATAGATCAGTATATGGTCCTCTTATATCAGCTATATCTGTGGAATCTGGTGGGTTATGTTTTGTTCGTTCCTGATCTTGTGCTATGATCTCCGTTATATGATCTAATATTAAAATGTGTTTTATAACAATCAAGCAGATTCTCCACCTGGAAGCATATCTGCTGGAGCTGTGGTTGGAATTGTGATTGCAGCAATAGTTATTATCATTCTTGTATTTGGTGTAATTTGGTGGAAAGGATGTTTTGGAAAGAAAAACTCATTAGCCAGAGGTGTTCAAATATAAATTTAATTTATTGCTATTATTATCAAAAATTTTGCTAACACGTCTTTTATTCGACTGATGAAAAATAGACTTTTATTAGTTTAAGATCTACAAACGAGTTTAACAGACCATTAATATTTCTTTTAACTCAATTAACAGAACTGAAAAATTTAGACCTACAAACGGGTTTGTTTACCTTAAGACAAATCAAAGCAGCAACAAATAACTTTGACATATCCAATAAGATTGGAGAAGGAGGATTTGGTCCCGTGTACAAGGTAATTTCCATAATATAACAAATCCTTTTGAGAGTCATGCTTTTATTATGATAGTATATGTATTTTTCAGAAATTTATTTTTCAACATCTAACAGCACATCAGTCCTCAAAATGAAGGGTTGTTTATCCAACGGGACATTGATAGCAGTGAAGCAACTTTCTTCTAAATCAAAGCAAGGGAATCGTGAGTTTTTAAATGAGATAGGCATGATTTCTGCTTTGCAACACCCTTATCTAGTTAAACTTTATGGTTTTTGTGTGGAGGGAGATCAGTTGTTGCTGGTATACGAATACTTGGAAAACAATAGTCTTGCTCATGCTTTATTCGGTAATTTTTCTCATATCTACTTCTGGTTGCTATTTATTTGATGGTCTATACAATTGTCTAACTTTTTTGGTTGGTTCAAAAAATTTTAGTCTAGAAAATCTTGCGACATTTTTTTACAAATTCTCAAAAATTATAAATGTAACATTTTTTTAGTGTTACTTGTCATACAAAAAGTGTTACAATAATGTAACATTTTGCGACACTTTTGAATGTTACAAATAATACTATAAAATGTAACTAAAGCTCTTTAGTAACATGGGTTTTACCTAACATTTGTTCAAATGTTACTAAATTTAATCAGTAGCATTTTTCTTGATTTAGTAACAATTTTCAATTGTTACTAGATGTCAATTATGTTGTAGTGTATCATGTTCTTATTTTCATTACATTCACAAGTAAAGGTCCCGAGGAACACCAAATAAGATTAGATTGGTCAAAAAGGCAGAAGATTTGTGTTGGTATTGCTAGAGGTTTGGCATTCCTCCATGAAGAATCAAGACTGAAAGTAGTTCACAGGGACATCAAGGCCACTAATGTGTTGCTTGATACGAACTTTGAACCAAAGATATCTGATTTTGGTTTGGCCAAGCTCGATGAGGAGGATAATACTCACATTAGCACTAGAATTGCTGGGACTTAGTGAGTAACTACAATTCTGGCCATCGCTTAGTATGTTATAAAGTACTGCAAAATGTTATCAAATTCAATTTAATCTGAACTTTTTAGATATAAAAGTATTGTATCATGTTGTATACTGATATCAATTTTTTTGAATTATGCAGTGGATACATGGCTCCTGAATATGCAATGCATGGCTATTTGACAGACAAAGCAGACGTTTATAGTTTTGGAATTGTTGCCTTTGAAATCGCTAGCGGAAAGAGCAACACTATGTATTGGTCAAAGGAGGAAGCATTCTATCTTCTTGATTGGGTAACTTCTTGATTTTCTCCCTTGGTCATGAAAATTTCATTTTTCATGGTACTATCTACTTACATTGTTTTTTGTGTCTTTACATATATTGCTCATTTTTCATCCAATGTGAAACAGGATGCTAATTTTAAAAAGATACATATTTTTTTGTTGAAGTATTACATTTCACTAGAAGCACAATGAAGGGATCAAATGAAACTGCTTTTGTTTTTCTTTCGACAGGCACAGATGTTGAAAGAGAAAGGTAACTTAATGGAGCTAGTTGATAGAAGATTAGATTCAGATTTTAACAAAAAGGAAGCCATGGTGATGATCAATGTGGCTCTCCTATGCACCAATCACACTTCAAACCTTAGGCCCTCTATGTCGTCAGTGGTAAGTATGCTTCATGGAAAAACTGTGGTTCCAGAATTTGTTTCAGATTCAAGTGAAGTAATGGATGAACAGAAGATGGAAGTAATGAGACAGTATTACTATCAAATCGAAGAAAATACGATAAGCAAGTCACAAACACAGAGTCAGAGTTTATTAAGCGATGGACGGACTGCTTCATCTTCATCAGCTTCAGACCTTTATCCTATCCAAAGTGATTCTTCCTATTGGGAGGAAAGAAATTAAGAGCGTTTGTTGAAACATAATTACATCTGATAGCTTGATCATGTCCTGTGATCAAAACTTGATGCATATCATCAAAACTGAGTACTACCACAGTCCATATTTATAAGACATGTAACAGTAGTATAATCAATGTGTATGATTTGTGTAAGACTATTACTAATCTGTCGTTGGTGTAATAGATGTGTTTGATTTTGAATTTTCATGTGCTAAGCAAAATTAGTAGTATTAATTAATAACAGATAAATTTGGAAAAATAATATTAAACATATCTAGTAATTTGCAATGAAGCATATATTTAGGGGCACTTTTTTTTTCCTTTTAAAGGGGCTTATAGTCCGAGACAAAGATAGTATTTGAATTATTTTGTAGTGAGTTAACTCTATCCACCATATATTATCTAAGGTGAGTTAACTTGTGAGATTAAAATATGCAAATCATTAGAGCCATTTCCATTATAGTTTGTTATACTTTCATGTGATGAATTTCAGTCGACATTATACTTTCATGGTCTGAATTACAATCGACCGTATGGATTCAAATTTGTTTTGCCAAACTGGAGAATATGGAAATTCTGCCTATTTGATGTTCTTTGTAGTCATGTTATGAAAAAAATTGTATTTTCAATCACTTTAGCTACATAATTGATCTGAAATAGTTCCATGCACTTTTGAAGGCTTGCACTTTTGTCCATCCAAATATCGTGATTGTGTGATTTTGGTCTTCCACTTCTTTTTTTTTTTTTTGGTGCAATTCCGTTCCCTTATATTTTCTCCACTTGTGATTCAATAGTCCACTCTCAAATTTCATCCTAAATTACACCGATGAGACATCATTTATTATCATAACACTGAAATCTCATAGCTAGTGTGACTTCTCTTTATAATTAAACATTAGAAACATTAAGTAGAGAAAAGTGCCAATTGTGGTTTTTGATTGGAAACATAAAAACACGTTAATTGAATGTGAGGTAAGGATGCAAATAACAAAAATTATATGTAAAATCTGTAAAATATATAATCCATGTTTGATTTAGTTAATGGGCCTCACCTCAAATTTTGTAAAGGGTAGCATAGGCTTTTAAGATTGTTAGGATTTAGTTGGTTAATCAGGGTTAGTTAATATAGTTAGTTACTAGTCATTTAGTATCTTTTATTTAATCTATTCATTCAACTATGAATTTCTATGAGTGTTCTTCTTATGAATACACATATGCTTGCTATATCTTGCTTACATCTATGATCTTCATCCCTATGATTCTACGATATAAACTGCAGTTTCATCACAAGACAGAGTGGCAGGACATCAAACTGGAAGATACCAGTATGTTTCAACAAACACTGTTACTTTGTTTCCTCCCAATAGGAAGAATCACTTTGGATAGGATAAATATTTGAAGCTGATGAAGCAGTACATTGGCAATCACTTAAAAAACTCTGACTTTGTGTTTGTGACTCACTTATCCTATTTGCTTCCATCTCATAGCAATGTTGCCTCATTACTTCCAACTTCTTTTCATCCATTACTTCATTTGAATCTGAAACAAATTCTGAAACCACGGTACGTCCGTCAAGCATACTTACCACCGACGACATGGAGGGCCTAAGGTTTGAAGTGACATTGGTGCATAGGAGAGCCACATTGATCATAACCATGGCTTCCTTTTTGTTGAAATCTGGACCTAATCTTCTATCAACTAGTTCCATTAGGTCACCTCTCTCTTTCAACAAATGTGCCTGTTCAAAGAATAAAACTAAGAATATTTTGATTTCAAACCTAAACCATTTAAAAGAATGATGTCACTAGCATGTAACTTAGATGGTTCATGATATTAAGATTTTAGATTTTGACAGTAACTCTGAAATGTTTTGTAACTTTTCAAGAGAGATTAAAGTTACATCCTTCTCGGATCCCTTTCAGTCCTTCCAGTGAAATGCAATACTTTAACAAAAAAAAAAAAAAACTCCTCAAAATTAGAGTTTTAAATCTTATTTGCCAATTAGTATTATTGCTAGGTTGATGTCTTCTTTTTGGTTGGGACGAGGAAAGGAATAAGAAAATGTCTTAGAATAGGACCATGGATAAATAAATTTACGTGAGAAATGGAGAGCATCATAAAGTTACCCAGTTAAGAAGATAAAATGTTTCATCCAGCGACCGATAAATGATGTTGCTCCTTCCACTAACGATTTCCAAAGCAACAATTCCGAAACTATAAACATCCGCTTTGTCTGTCAAATAACCATGCAATGCATATTCAGGAGCCATGTATCCACTGCATAATTGAAAAATATTATTGAAACAATTTGATATCAGAATATTATAAAAATATAATTTGAATTGAATTTGATAACTTTTTTCAGTACTTTTTAATAAACTTGGAGAAGGAAAGAATTATTGTTACTCACTAGGTTCCGGCAATTCTAGTACTAATGTGAGTATTGTCCTCCTCATCAAGCTTGGCCAAACCAAAATCCGATATCTTTGGCTCAAGATCTTTATCAAGCAACACATTAGTGGCCTTGATGTCTCTGTGAACAACCTTCAGTCTTGATTCTTCATGGAGGAATGCCAAACCTCTAGCAATCCCAACACAAATCTTCTGCCTTGTTGACCAATCTAATCTTATTTGGTGTTCCTCTGGACCTTTATTTGTGAATAGAACAAGAATCATGATACTACATGGTCACATGCTAAGATAGAAAATGTGAAATATCACATAAATAGAAACCAGAAGTAGATATGGGAAAAATTACCAAATAAAGCACGGGCAAGACTATTGTTTTCCAAGTATTCGTATACCAGCAACAACTGATTTCCCTCCACACAGCAACCATAAAGTTTAACAAGATAAGGGTGTTGCAAAGCAGAAATCATGCCTATCTCGTTTAAAAACTCACGATTCCCTTGCTTTGATTTAGAAGAAAGTTGCTT
>Ga0099826_10001014_pt1 | contig 15752 bp, 7 predicted proteins | sample Mtrugardesep15_FD_76830 | JGI IMG/M metagenome (GOLD analysis project Ga0099826, IMG submission 76830) | Root nodule microbial communities of legume samples collected from California, USA - M. trunc garden sep15 | ecosystem: Host-associated > Plants > Roots > Nodule | place: USA: California... | reverse complement strand
TAGTTCTAACTACTTTAATTAGGACAAGCTTAATTTAGATAACAATGATGAAACTTTATATCATATATATATATATATGTGTGTGTGTGTGTGTGTGTGTGTGTTATATTTTTACATCATATATGATTTTCTATTCATTTATTAAACCAAACCCTATTTGAACATGAGGGCCCAGGTGCAAATCGTCAATTGGTGTGCTTGGTTTGGTGTAAAAGACATTAGGAATAATATACACTCTCTAGTCATTATTATAAGTAGAACTTAATTTTTTAAACTCATTTAATAAATGATGTATGTGCTCTATATTATAGACCATGTATATCATTTATTCAATGAATAAACAAAAAATTACTTATAATAATGATCGAAAGATGTACTAGATACTATATAGTAGATACAGTCTATATGACACAAGGATTCACATCAGACTCACTTATTACGCGATTGGGTACCCAAGCAATGGCCTTGTTGCTAACAAAATGACATATTGGAATTGTTCCAGGCTTGACTTTGAGAACTTCATAAAGCACGACAGGATCCATTCCTCTTGTGTCATGGTGGCATATTGTTAGTGCCTTAGCTTTAGTTCCATCAAAAGCCACTAATGGAACTACGTATGTTGATGTTGCATTGACTTGGTGGCAGTAAAATACAACTTCTTCGAAATTTAGTTTATGACACATCACGGCTTTGTCTCCAATTTTCTTCACTTCTTCTACCACATATTGGTCTTGGTTTTGGGCAAAGGAACTTGAAATCACCTTAATATTTGTTCCAAGCTTTGATATGGCGAAATCTATCATTGATTCTAGGGATGATGCGCAATACTTTTCTTCCCCTATTGCTGCTGGGTTCACACAATAGCTATTAAGACTATGTGTTTCACTCCATATCCATGTTCCCAAAGGTTGTCTTATTCTTCCAACAGGTATCCATGCATTTGATCGTAATGGTTGCCTATCAGAATGCTTGTGGAAGCCTAAGCTCATTTTCTTTCCAGGGTAGAGGTCATGTTGGAAAAAGGCTGTCCAATCTTGCTCGTCAAATTGATCTCTAATGGGTACATTAGTTTCGATGTCTGCACCATTAAAAATAAAAAAGTTTTATTTCCCATTAAGATATTAAGACATATATGATAAATTTCTCGCTAACTTGTATCTTAAAAGCACATGTTAAGAATTCTAAAAAAGCAATTTTACAATAATATAAACGCTTTTTTAATTTTAAAACATTAAGTGCACGATTTTTGAGACAACATTACTTCATTAAGTTTCTAAAAGTTTTCTTTATTGATTCTCCAATTCTGATTTTTAAATTTCGTTAGAATACTTATTAGTTATTGACTTATATGCTTATAATGTTGATGTTCTGCTTTGTAAGATGAAAAAAATTTCTTGTGCTTTCTAAATACAAACAATGCTATTTCTTATTTTTAGTATAATTTAGTTGATGGTTTCTTTCTACCACAATAAAATATTATGTTTGGATCCGTCTTTAGCTGTCATTGACTAAAACATAATCTATCCTTGAACATTGAAATGATGGCATAATTAGTAACAATATTTCTAAAATATAGACAATCAAAAAGAACAAAGGGGGTCTAACCCGAAATAAATAGGTCGAGGAGAGTCTTCGGCATAGAAGTGTTTGGCCAAACGGATTTCCAATATTATTCTTCAGATTTTGAAGCATCAATTTCCACAAGAGTTAACTACACCAAAATTTCAAATTAAAAGAAAAAGTAATTCAGAATTGTGGTCCCCTTCGCACGAAGAGTGAAAGAGAAAAGGCTTAATTGCAGTTTTAACCCCCTAATTTTTAAAAAGTTGCGATTTTAGTCCTCTAAGAAAAAACTACAAAACGGCCCCTTAAGTTTTGCATCTGTAGCAGTTTTGGCCCCCTAAGGCTAAAAAAAAAATAACACGTGGCACCTCACTTAGAGTGTCATATCAGCGTAGACCGAGTCAAAATTGGCATTGAAGGTCAAAACTGTCACAGATGTAAAACTTAGGGGGGCATTTTGTAGTTTTTTCTTAGGGGGTCAAAATCGCAACTTTGTGAAAGTTAGGGGGTTAAAACTGCAATTAAGCGAAAAGAAAATCATGTGATAACATTATTTATGTATAGTCTATTAATAAAATACATGAACCCCAATGAAAGCTTGCAAAATAATTATGTACAGTCTATCAATCAAATACTAGATTCAAATTATACCCAAAAAAAAAAAATTACCAGATTCAAATTAAACTAATAGCTAGTGATGATGTAGTTGGATAAAAGTGTCTCTAACTATGAGGTCGGAATCATTGGTTAGTTGAATTTAGTTGTGTTTGATCCCTGTTACATTTATTTATGAAGCATTTTATGATGTATATAATTTTTTAGGTTGGAAAGAGTCGAGCCGAGTCAAATAAGATTCAGCTAAGATCAACTCGATATAAATTAAATTAGTTTGAGATTCAATATTTTTTTTTTTTCAGCTGAAACTCGACGCGATTCAAATTCACGAACAATTCGCTTTGGCTCAATAGCTTGAATCGTAATTCGTGATAAAAAATGAAATATCTCAAATCAAATAAACTGAAGAAAATATATAGCTTACACATATTAAAAGAACTAAACAAGATAATTGCTTAAACTCCATTTAAGCTGCATGCAGTGGTGGTTATAGAAGCTATATTTAATGAGTGTCTATGAGTCTCAAGGACTGTTACAATTGTCCCATATATAATCAATCAGTGGCTGCCTCCGGCCGTGGAGAGAATTCCGCAACCATGTTGAGAAAAATGATAGCACATGGAATCAATCACATGGAGGCTGCTGAACCAATTCGGCATAGTCAACTATCCTTAACATTATTATTGTCAAAAAAATATATCCATTACGTTAATCATAATTGATTTTTTTTAAACACTTCTACAAATATATTTATATAATAATTTAATGTCATTCTTTAATACTTGATTATTTGAAAATAAATTTAGAGTAATCAGCAGATTTTCTAGACCACAGTTCATAGAGTTCAGATTTATACCTCTGTAAGGTCACCGATACTAGCATATGAAGAAAAAGAGGAGCTTAGCTTACAGCACAAGTCACCTACTAGTTAGTTTTAATTTCATTTGTAATTTCATTTGCATTTGACTTACATTTAGTTAGTTAGAACAGTTAGCATGAGTTGGCACTAGCTATGTGTATATAAACTCATCATGTACCTTTGAACCTAATGAATCATAACTGATTTATCTGGTTCCAGAGTTTTCTCTTCTTTCCACCATGGTGGAATTTTGCTCTGATGGTATCAAAGCAGGTTCGAACCTGCTTTGCTTCCGCTACGACAAATTCGAATAATCTTTGTGCTTAATTCCTTGAATTCGTTATCAATTTTCGATTCATTTTTTCTCATTATTTGTTTCTTGAATACGTCATCATTTTCGATTCAAGTTCTTCGTTATCTTATTATTCGATTGAATCCTTGGTTCGTTATTGTTCAGATTCAAGTTTGTGTTTTTTTGTTTGTGTTGCATCACTTTTCTGGTTTAGAAGTAGTAAATCTTGGTGAGAAAAAACAATTTGCAGAATCAAGATCAAGGTCTTGATCTTTATTTTGTGTATCCGCAAAAACATCTTCAATTGTGAGTGTTACACCACAATTATCTGGAGACTATAACACCCTCAAACCTCACATACAATATTTAATAATAAAATCAACGAATAACCAAAAGGTTTAAGGTGCTCCTTCAACAATAATCCAAAATAATCATAAAACATTATAATTCATAAACAGTCGCAGCGGAATCACAACATAAAAACATGTTTCTGAAAAATCTCATATACATCTTCATATGAACTCAAGGGTTCCTCAAGAAATATATCCAACAGTTAAAATAAATAAGGCTTTCGACACCTAATCAGAGCACTACTACTACGACTCCAAAAGCATAGCAAAGAATGAGGATATACATCACGTCGTCCTCGGGAACTCACGTCGATCAAGCGTCCTCAACTTACACATCTACACCACGATGATGTAGATTACCAAAAAGTTATTGGAGGATAAGATATGCATTCAACATAAAAAGGATATGAACTCAAGCATAATCTTAAGGATTCAACTATAAATACAAATATCCACATTTCACCTTATTAAATCAATAACACAATTACAACAATTCACACATTATCATTATAATATATAGCAAGTATTCACATTGTCATTTTATCACCAATTAGAATATGTATATATCATTCACACTTCATCACAATTACACAATCAACACAAAGCACACAAAATCATGTACACGCCTTCACATGATTCACATAATCAAGTACACGACTCTTATAGATTCATATGCATGCAATGTTCTAGTTTGACTCTACATGCATGTAGTACCGTGTTTTTGGATGTCAGAGTTATATTACTGATTGATCCCCCTACTTCAAAGAATTGGATAATCGGAGATATATTACCGATTAATCAACCCTGCTTCAAATGGATACAAGTATAAACTCGACAATGCACAACACCAAAAACCCATCATTATATAATTTCACACCATTATATAATATATCACCACACCAACACATCATTGAATCATCAAATCAATACATCCATACATCAACAAATTAATAATATATCATAATATTCACATTATTATCTCATCCTCATGTTTACCTTATCAACATCATCGTGTTATCATAAACACATCAATAAACAACATATCTTCATTTAGCAAATTAGCATAATAAAGAATTCATCAATTACACTTAATTAATGAATGATTTATTCAGGCATCATTAATTAACTCAACCATTATTCATCATCTTATCATTAGCATATAATCAATTGCAAGCTAACATGTCATAATTCACTATTTTCATAAAGTTTGTCTATTTCATTATTCACCTATGTCCGTCTATTTTCACATGTTTCACCTAGACCAATTTAATTATGCTCATACATTCACATTTAACTCCTATTAATCAAGTTCGGGGGTTTCGGAACCAACCATGCACCTTGGATACGCTTTAAAGTCATAAAAATAAGGTTTTGAACTCCATGGTCAAGCACGGTTGTGCCCTTTAAAGGCATGGTCGTGCTTGACTTTTTTACAAAAAGAGTCAACAGACAACCAGCAACATCCCGCGCGGCTGTGCCACTAGGGCGTACGGTCGTGCCAGTCCCTCAGGTGGGGAAAATTTTGATTTTCTGTTTTTCGCAGAAAATAATGTTTCTGCACCATTTCCGATCCAATTTCGTCCCAAAACCTCAAACTAACGTTATTTAATCACTTATACCTTAATTACACCATAATCAACTTAATTCCACTTCTTTTCAATATCAAATTAACTTAATTATCATACAAAACAATTTATCACTCAAAATCCTATTATTACATAACAACTCACACCCAAACATCATAACCAATCAACAACAGCAAAATTTCACCACATACAATTACCCAATGTTAAAACAAAGTGATAGTACATAGATTAAGCATTATTCATCAACAACTTCATGATTTTCACTCAATTAAGCTAAAAACACTTAAACATCAACTTATCGTAAACAAACATATATTTTCATACAACAACATGATTGTGTCACTTTTCACATATTCAAAACAACCATAATTAATGGAGCACAAAATTCAACTTAAATCAATAACAATTTCATGAAAATGCAAGAACACACATGATCCAAAATCACACAATTGCTCATAAGCTATAGATGGTGAAGATAACTGTCCCTCTTACCTTAGAATCCAAAAGCTAAGCCTCCTAAGCTCCAATCTTTTACTTTACTTGAGTCCCTCAAGCTTTCTCTTCGTTTCCCCCTTTAGATCTTCTTTCTTTATCTTCTCTCTAGCCTCTATTGTGCGTAAACTTACCAAATGATTTCACAACCCTAATTTGTGACTACTAACACTCTTAAATACTCTCAGCAATTGGGCTTGGTTCACTTACTCCTATTGGGCTTAGTCATTATTCTTGCTCATAAGAATAACACTACTTGTTCCGCTTCACTTAAATCTTATTTTTACTATTTACTTATATTCTATTAATTCTCCAAAGTTACTACTAACCTCATTAAATATTCCTCCACGTTTAAATTACTAAAATGCCCTTCACTCCCAAGTTACCAAAATACCCTTGATTCCTATATTTCTAATAAAAACCAACTATCCAATAATTCAAACACATCAAATAAGCAAATAATTAATTAAACAATAAATATAATAATATCCTGAAAGTTGGGTTGTTACAGAGACAACTATCACGCTTGGTCTATGAAAATGAGAAGAGCTTAGGCAATGAAGAACAAGTTCAAGTTTGTTGATGGCTCAATACTTGTACCTGCTGAAGATGATCTGAATTGTTTGGCTTGGGAAAGGTGCAATAATCTTGTTCTCGCTTGGATTATCAATTCAATTACTCCTTCTATTGCTCAAAGGGTTGTTTTCATAGAAAATACTATAGACGTGTGGAATGATCTTAAAGATAAGTTTACGAGGGGATCAAGATCCTATCATGGTTGCTTAGTTACATCAAGAAATTGGTAATCTCCAGCAAGGAAGTCATAAGATTACCAATTACTTCACATAATTGAGGGGTTTATGGGAAGAATTAGATCAACCATGCCTATGTGTACTTGTCATATGCCTTGTAGTTGTCTTGTTGTGAGATATGCTAAGAGATTTAGAGCATAAGATAGGCTTATACAGTTTTTAATTGGTTTGAACAAAAAATACCAGGGAGTAGCTTCTTAGATTTTATTGATGGATCTTATGCCTCAAATCAATAGAGTATTTTCACTTGTGATGCAACAAGAAAGAAAGTTGCAATATGGAGTTATCAATATGCAAAATACACCATTGGAAGATAACACTGGATTGGTGGATGTTGTCAATGGACAAAGGCAATTTGGCAGAGGTAGAGGTGGAAATTCATATCAAGGAAGAGGAAGAGGTAAGAGTAGAGTATTCAGTTCTTGTGAAAGAAAAGGACATACAGTAGATACTTGCTATCAGAAACATGGCTAACCACCAAATTTTGGAAGAGGAGGTAAAAATTCTTATGCTAATATGATTGATGGTGAAAAATCAAAAAACAAAACCACAATTGGATATGTAGGTAGAAATGAAGATAGTGGAGGAATGACTTTTACAAAAGATCAATATCATAACCTGGTAGCTTTACATGAAAAAAGAAATCTTGAAGCAAAATGCTCATCAAATGTGGTGAAAGGTAGCAGTTCATTTGCACAAAATGGAGGTAACACATAGTGATACTGGATGGATAGTTGATACAGGTGTATAATAGTGATACTGGATAGCAAAATGGAGGTAACGCAAATTGCTCATCAAATGCTTTAGTAGTAAGAATAGTGATACTGGATGGATAGTTGATACAGGTGTAACGCATCATACATGTTATGATTTGAATTAGTTTATTGGTTACACTAAGATCGAACCAATTAGTAAATTTACCAAATGGAAGCACTATAGAAGCACATTGCACTATAGAACTAATTAGTCATGCATAGACTATCTAGCGTACACCACATACCGGTAGCGATATCTTCTTTAGCAACCTTAGTGATGATATGATTTTCCAAATCAAAGAGCAACGTAGAATGTGTCTTCTCCTCTAGAGTGGTGATATCAGCAGGTAAAGGATTTAGTGCAGGCTTTAACAAAGGTGTCTATAGACCCTGCTGTTTCAGAAACGCCCAGATATTAGTCTTTCACAAACCGAAATTATTCGTCCTAGTGAACTTGTCGACTTTCAAACTTTTACATCCAGCCATTGTTCCCACCTGAACAAATTTGAACCAGCTTTGATACCATATTGTTATAACGAGATACATGAATAATGACAATAATAGTAAAAGACATAATGAAAATGACACAAGATCTATCAAACCTCTCGTATAACCCCAGAGGTGGTCTCCGGGGTTGATGAGCTTCACTAGTGAACTCCTGACAGAACTGAAGTCAATTCACATAGAGTTGGTATGAAGTCTCCTGCATCTAGTTATTAAAGGCAAACATGTAATCTAGCAGCATAGGGTAAAGTGGTTGGTGGCTTCCCTGCTGGCTACCTTCAACCTGAAACATCTAAGGTTGAAGTTGGAGCTGTTGATGTTCCTACTGACCCTGATATTCTCTCCCCTCTCTTTCCCTCATGTAATTTTCATATTTCTTCACAAAAGTATCCATTGTCTTGTCGGTTATGGGATCGATGATTGGGGTATCCAAATAACTTTTGTACTCATCAATTACTACTTCCTCACAAAACCAGTTGATCACACTACTATTCCCCACAATTTTCAGCTTCCTAGCGACTATCTCATAGATGTTGTTGGCAATCAACTCACCAACATTGATTGGATTACCGGACAAGATTGCAGCAAAGGTTAGGGCTCTCTTGATGGGGATCTCATATGTGCAGGATGTGCTCTCAAGTGTTTGGACCACAAAAGAAGCCCATGCTTTTGGGATAGGTTTGAAATCTGCTTTGTTCAGCATTTTCGTCTTTCTCCAACGCATACCCTCCATGCACAAAGTATTCAACAATTCCTCCCAATCTTCTTCAGACATATCCTTTATCTCTCTCCTTCTCCTTTGAACCTCACATTCCTCTAGTGTTGTTAAACCCAACAATTGATTTATAGCAGCAGGGCAAAATTCAACGGTTTTTCCCCTGCAGTATGCATGATACTTGATAGTTGAGTACCAGGAATTTGTATAAAACTCCAATGTCAAAGTTTTGTTATTTTTTTCGTGCACCATGCTATTGAATAGTTCCCATGCTCTTTCCCTTATCATGTTGTCAAATCCAGGGTACCTAACTAGGTTCACAAGATCAAACATTCGTTCCTCCACCACATCAAATGTTTTGCTCCCAGTAAATCTTGCTCGTGCTGCATCAGAGATTAATCAGAAAAATGATTGAGACGGTGGTTCGGGTTCGGTTATAGCCTGTTTCTTTCTGCTAGATAAAGCTTGGGTGTTTTTGGCTTTCTTTACGCTATGTTTGGTTCTAAGTATGGGAGAGATTGTCGTGGTTTTTGGTTGTTAATTTTGTAAAAGGTTGGCTTTGTGGTTGTATATGGAAAAAGGGTTTGATTTTTTGTTGAGAGAATGGTTTCAACTTTCTTTGTAGCAAGCCCAGTCATTACTAGAACTTTTAGCTTTTCCTGCGGATTTACCTGCGGCTTTTTGTGTAAATTCCGCAGGAAACACATTTCCTGCAAATTTTGCCAAGGATTTAGGTTCTCAGGTGAGGTAATACCTTAGGATTTTAGGATCCGCAGGAAAGATATATCCGCAGGAAATGTGAAATTATCTGCAGGAAATGTGAAATTATTTGCAGGAATGAAGTAACGTTTTGCGATAATTTTTTTGCTCAGGCTCTATAAAATTTCTTGCTCCGTAAGCTTTAAAATATACATACATCAAGTAGATATTATCTCAAATACAAGATATTTATTTTTAGCATTATCGAATTCAAACACACATCATTTTACTTGTTATATGAAATTAACCAACATGAACAAAGACACACACATAGTTCTAACTAATTTAGAACTAGTTTTATTTAAAATACATGAATGACACTATAAATAATGATATGATATTTGCACATTACATTTCTCCCTATTCATCACTTTAAAACAAGTCCTCGTGAAGGTGCAATTTTCCAACTATGTTGTGCTTGGTTTTAATGTGAAAAAGTAGTAGAGTCAAAACAATGTGCATATATCCAAATATCATCTAGATGGCACAAGGACGGTCACCAGATTCACTTGCAACAGGAATAGGTAGCCAAGCAACAGCTTTGTTACCAACAAAATGGCAGACAGGGATTGTTCCAGGCTTGACTTTGAGAACTTCATCAAGCAAATTTGGATTCATACCTCTTGTGTCATGGTGACAAGCTGCCAATGCATTAACTTTAGTTCCATCAGAGGCCAACAAAGGGACCATGTAAGTTGTTGATGCATTCACTTGGTGACAATAAAATACAACTTTCTCGAAATTCATTCGATGACACATTACTCCTTTGTCTGCAATTTTCCTTACTTCTTCGACTACATATTGGTCTTGATTTTTCGCGAAATAACCTGAATATGACTTAATTTTCGTCCCGAGTTTTGAAATGGCAAATTCCTTCATTGATTCGGAAGATGTTGCGCAGAACTTGTCTTCTCCGATAGCAGGTGGACCTCCACAAATTTCATCAAGACTATAACTTTCTTTCTCAACTACATTTCCAGATTGTTGAGTAGCTTTTTCGATCGGCAACCAACCGATTGTTCGAAAAGGTTGAATATTGGAAAGCTTTTGGAGGCCGCTCATTTTCTTGCCAGGGTACAAGTCATTTTCCAGAAATAGTAGTTTGCCTTCAATGTCTGCACCATTAAAAATCATAAATGCACCATGGGTAGAAAAAGTTTGTTTTTTAAATTTTTAATGTATTGAATACATAATTTTTAAGATAAAATTTTTATTTTTAACTTTTCTAACAATCCAAAAAAATATGTTTACTCTTGTGTCAAATCGATATTTATCCAAGTTAATTATAGTGTTTGTGTATATAAGATATAAGCATTATATTTCTCGTCAACTTTCTATATGAGCATTTTGAATCCCATCATGTGCATCATCCTCTTGTTAGTAAGAAAGAAAATATATTGTTTTTATTATACGTGTAAAATAGAAAACATAACATTTTCAAATCAATGTTTTGTTTTATATAATTTGTTAAACACGGTTTCAACTTTTTCTTACACGGTAACAATTTTTAATGTATTTTTAGCACAATAAAAACTTTGTGTGTAATAGACACAATTGAGACAAAACATATATGTATAACAAATGATAATTACATTGGTCTGGAAAAATATAATTTTCTGCTCATTGATGAATAAAAAAAAAAAAACTTTATGATTTTTATCGGCCAAACCATTTTGGATTTGGATCTTGTGGTTTAATATATCTTATTTTTGTGAAAAATAAAATACAAATAATAATTACATGGGTTTGACAAAATATAAATTATAATTATGAGAAACTTTATTAGTTATTTAAAGTAAACATAAATAAATTGTGATTAATTAATTGAGATACATATGGCGTATTTTATTTCAAACATACGTTTTCTGTATATTTAACAAAAAAAAAATTGAAGAAATTAAAATTTTATTTATTTATCTCTTTTCCTTATATTTTCTACAACTTGTAAAAAAAAGTTGACCCAAAAAAACGTTTTATATATTGAAAATAAGTTTAGCCGAAATTGTTAGGCCGGATGTCATGATCGGGGTTCGAACCCCGGTACCTCCACATGTGTGTGTGAGTTTATAATGGTTTTGTCATTTCATCTATCTACCAAAAAAAAAGTGAGGGAAGTCCATCAACTTTTAGTTTTGTAAGAATATTCAAAAGAATCATAAAGAAAAAATTGTAATATGAAACAAAATAATAAATACACACATGTAAATGGTGTAAATAATAATGGGGGATCGGAAAATATTCATAATACTAAGTACTAACCTGAATGGGATACAACGATTCCCGCAAGAGCCAACTGCCAAAAAACAAAAAATCATATTAGATCTTGCTAACAATATTTTCTAATAAATACGCACATATAAATAGTGTGAAACTCTTCACGTCCGTGATCCAACACCAAAATATTTTTCGTAACTCCATCGAGTCGAACTTGAGCTCTTGTATCATTGTTGGGCCATGAGGTAGCTAAATCAACACATTGGGTTAAGTATAACTACACAAGTGAGTTAGACATCATATCTTCACGTAAGACCTTAAGACATTGAGTTTATGTGTTCTTTCACTTATATGTTGCTCAACTTTTCTTCCACTCAATGTCGGTCTTTAACTCAACTTGACATATCACAACACCTTACAAAAAAATTCATTATGATTCAACTCTTTTATTTCATTAAATGGCATCAGCTGCATGGATCAAACGATATCATAATGTTTTATCATATATCTTATATCTTTCAAATTCATTAATATTTAGATCTTTTTAATAGTTTCTCTTATAATTTGCCTTCATCTGCCTCTAGGGATTTGATTAGGCTGCATCTTATTTTATACTATCATTACTACATGTCTTCTATGTACATGTGAATACCACACAAGTAGAGTTTTCACCATCTTTTTCTACAATATGAGTTACCCCTCATCTTTTATGTCATTATTTTTAATTTCAAAAGTATCTCCTATTTTCAAATATTGAGGCAAGAATATGTATTCAATGTACATTTAATATTTAGGCCATAAATGTTAGGTCCATAAATGTTTATATTAATATATCAATGTACATTTAATATTTAATTGATATGTATTCAACTCACGGGTTGTGTACATCCTTATCAACCAAAAAATATGTATATACATCCCACGGTATGATACACAGTTTATTAATAAAAACAGACATTAATTCATGAACAAAACATTTAGGTCAGTATACGAAGAAAAATAAGATCTTACAAAAATGACAAATAATTATGGAATAAACTGAGACAGAAAGCATAAAATAGCTTACAGAGAATATGGTTAAAACGGATAGATATGTAGACCCCATTAGGCTATTGGAGATTGTAGACACTTATTGAATACTATGTATGAAGGAATGTTACAAGGTTACCGGTATATATAGTGGATGAGATGGTCATTCACATGATGCATATTATCGTTTTATTCATTAATAATTAATCCAATTGATAGTTCAATATATTATGAAACCTTCTACAATAATTCTACTAAACAACTACCGACAATTATTAAAAATAGTACAATTATCTTTCCAAAAAAAAATACAATAATACAATTTAAAAATAATTTTATTGTAAATTCAACTTTACCAACACTATATAGGAATGAGTGAAACTAAACTTTAATTATTTAAGCAAGGTGTCTTCGTTCTATTCGCTCTTTTTTGCAATTTATCTGGTTATGTTGTGTGGGTTATGTGGAACGAAAGAAACAGCAGTGTCTTCAAAAATATGGACCATACTGTTCACCAATTGGTAGAGAAAGCTAAATTACAGTCTTTTTGGTGGATGAAAGCTACTAACTTGTCTATTCAATATAATTTTCATATGTGGTAGCTAAGCCGCTTAGTTTGTTTGGACATTGGCTAGTTTGTTTGTTTGTTTTTTATTGTCTTTGTAACTGCTGAGTTTTTTCTAGCACACCTTGTGCTTGAAATTTTTCTTTAGGTTTTAATACATATTTCATTTTTGCTTGTTAAAAAAAAGTTATTTAAGCAAGGTTTCGAATTTGAGCATTTCGAATAAAAAAAAAATTTCGTTGTAAGCCAAGTTCATCCGAAGATATTAGTCATTGATAAGATATATAAATATTTTGTATCACTAATGTAATTAGGGTGAATTTTTCATTAAGCTGGTGTTTTGTATGATATCAGTAGTAGTAATTTGTAGATAAAATAAGTTCAAAATCTAAATTTATTTTAAAATAATCAAATATTGAAAATGACATTAAATGATTATTTAAAATTTTAAAATAATCAAATATTAAAAAATGACATTAAATGATTATATAAATATATTTGTAGAAGTGTTTAAAAAAAATCAAATTATGCTCACGCATGTAGGACAAACCCCAATGCTTTTTTTATTAACGTTAATGAATATATTCTTTTGACAATAATAATGTTAAGGATAGTTGACTTTGCAAAATTGGTTCAGCAGCCTCCATGTGCTACCATTTCTCTCGACACCGTTGCGGAATTCTCTCCATGGCTTACAATATTTTTTAGTGAAGTAGACAAAAAATGCAATTGTTTTAGGGAAAAATATCATTTTAACTTATACTCCCTATCATAGTATCATTCATCGAGAATTGTTCAATAAGAATTATAAACAAAAAATGGAGACAAGCTTAAGAAATGAAGTTTGTCGCAAAGTAATGAGTTATGAGTCACTATATTCGCTTATCTTATGGTGATTAAATAAAATTTGCTTGTAAAGAAAGGCAATTATTTCAACTATATAGCATCCCCCACAATTTGGCAGTCTCGTACCTTCGCCTGCATAGACATCAAACAAACCGGAGGTTCGTGAGGTCCTAGCCATACTAAAGCTTTATTTTGAACAAGCCAAAATGATATATATAAACAAAAAATTCTGCCTCCTAGCATAAGGACTGCAAAGAAAAGCATAACAATGATACAACAATCGGTCCTTAAGAGTCAAAAAAAGAGGTAAACAATGGTCAATCAATCCCCAAACAAAAGTTACCATTGTAATCGCAAACTATTGAAGCACATGTTAGTTATTTTTGTCAAATATTTAACCCAATTGATTTTCTTTTTGGTGATTTTGAATAGTGGCATGTCTATGTGGCGCTTCGCATGTCATGTAACAATCTATGGAAGGTATCACATGTTACTCCACCCGACCATCCCGTAAAATCAATTCAGATTAATTGTTTGTTACATGTTAACTTAATAAAATTAACTGACTTAAGAAAGCTAGGACAAAATATGCAACTTGAATAGTTTATAGACAGCTAACTTGGATAGTTTACAGACAACTAGTGATCTTAGTTTTCTCCAGATCACTATAACACTTGCAGCAGATTATACACCATAGGTTGAATACACGGACAAACGACGATCATAGGTTTCCTTGAGATTTCCTATAGTCTACGATTGGTAGAACTCACTGAGACATTATGTCTCATCCCAATCCTTTTATTTATTTTTTCCAGATAAGTAGGATGCTCATGGTGAGGATAAGTAGAAGAAGTTGGATGAGTTACGCAATTATATCTCATATCAGTTTATTTGTGTTCTAATCAGATGGAATAAATGTTCAGACAATAATTCATGTATTTTGCATATTGACCGAAGTGCACGTGTTTTGTGTTTTATGGATATACAAGATTAATAAGTTGATGTAATTGTTTCGGACAAAACGGTTTATCATTGTAATCTTAATATATTCAGTACTAAGTTAATACTTAGGCTAAATATTCTAGATAAATTTAGTGCGGGTGTTACATTTAGTATCAGAGCAGGTCAATTCAGATTGTGTCTTGGGTCATTAGAATTCAATAAACATAGTGGGACCATTTAGATTATTATTCCTTCAAAAACAAATATAGATTATTATTATTATTATTATTATTATTATTATTATTATTATATATACTTCACAACAATTATAATAAAATATAAAATTTCATTAACAATAAGAAATCAAGGCAATAATATTTTAAATATAAACTATTTTATTTTGTAAACTGTTTAAAGATTTTATTTTTAGAAACTTGTACAAATACATTGAGAGCCACAGATCTCTCTAGTTTCCATTGCAACAACATTTAGCCGCGTTTGGTTGACACACTCCACCTTTAGGGAAACCATATTCATTACAAATTTTGTTACAAGGTCCATTGTTGTTTGGACATGGAAACGAAAGGAAGCAATCTGGTTTGTCAAGATGTGCCGAATCTTGAAATCCTGCTAAAATCGATTAAATGGCATTAGGAATGTTATCAAACTATCTAGAGTAATATTTTGCATTTCTGAATGATTTTATAAATTTTCATGAAAATATGGTTCCTAATTATTCAATTACAAACATGGCCTAATTTTTTCGACTACAAAAGAATCCTGATTTGTAAAATATAATAAAGTTGGGTTATCACTATAGTTTATTACCTGCAACCATGACAAAAACAATGCAC
>Ga0099826_10001013_pt1 | contig 15755 bp, 13 predicted proteins | sample Mtrugardesep15_FD_76830 | JGI IMG/M metagenome (GOLD analysis project Ga0099826, IMG submission 76830) | Root nodule microbial communities of legume samples collected from California, USA - M. trunc garden sep15 | ecosystem: Host-associated > Plants > Roots > Nodule | place: USA: California... | reverse complement strand
TATAAACATAAAGTTAAACATATGTATGTGTTAAAATTCTACACGCATTAAGCATATATAGTTAGTTAAGTCTAGATAAATTTACACCACATGAAAATACATGAAAATGATAATATCTGAGAATTAGAAAAGGAAAACAAAACGATAAAGGAGTATCAATCAAAGTTGAAGGAAGAATATGTCATGAGACGAGAGAAGAGAAGAAAGATATGACATATATTATATATGAGATGAGATGGTATAGTGATAGAGAGAGAAGATGATGAAATGACTAAGATGGATATATAATATCTCTCTCATTATTAAATTAAATTTAGAAATAGTAGAAAGCAAGAGATACTATAAAGAGGGATAAGCAATGACACAAATTGTTATTCACTTTTGGATATTGGAATTTCAAAGTGATTGCTGACTCCTTGCTTTCTTTTCTTCATAATTCCCTTTTCACATCACTTCACTACTACACACACGTTCATTACTTTCTATCCTATTCTCTTTAACTCTCCTCTTAAACAAAACTAATCATACTTAATTCTCTTAATTTCCCTCTTAATGGAAATTGAGCAACAACTACCAATGATCAAGTCTAGGTTCAAACGCATATGTGTTTACTGTGGTAGCACCCCTGGGAAAAACCCTAGCTACCAAATTGCTGCTATTCAGCTTGGAAAACAACTGGCAAGTATCCATTCATGTTCATATTCAAATATAAAAGTTAATACATATTTTTCTGTTTAATAAATCCTCTATTTTTCATCCTCCAATTGGCTATTTCTTAGATTCTTATTGGAATTGGAATACACATAAACCAAAATATATACAACTTTGTTTCTCTGTCATGTAAATAATTACTTCAAAGCTAGTTCTTTCACATTGAGTTGTATTGATATTTTACCGAAGCAGAGTATTGTCCTGTTTTTTATTTCCTTTGTTCGTTCTATATCTTTAAAAAAAAAATTGGGCTGCAATAATATAATACATACCATTATTCAATATGAATGATTAATTGAAAGGCTTAAATTAAGTTTGACATTTAGAATATATAATTGATTAGAGTAAAATAATAAAAGTGTGTGTATATGGTGTAGGTGGAAAGAAACATTGACTTGGTATATGGAGGAGGAAGCATAGGGTTGATGGGTCGTATCTCACAAGTTGTCTATGATGGTGGACGCCACGTCTTAGGGTACGTACCCTCCTTTCTTTTTCTTCAATTCCTTATTCCTCTATCTATCTTTATTTATTTTGTGCTCATGATTCTTCCTCCTTCCTTATGTAGAGTCATTCCAAAGACACTTATGCCAAGAGAGGTGCGTACTTTAATCACTACTACTAGGTCTAGTATATATTTGGATTATACAATACAATGATTAAATAAAATTAAATGTGTATTTTTAGTTTGATTAATTAACAATGTATAGTTGGTTAATTAGATAACTGGAGAGACAGTAGGAGAAGTAAGAGCTGTATCGGACATGCACCAACGCAAAGCTGAAATGGCTCGACAAGCTGATGCATTTATTGCCTTACCAGGTTTGTCCAACTTTTATATATGCACACACACGTGTGGTGGATATATAACAATAATTTGTGTTACTTTACTAACACATCATGTCTCAAATCATTATCACCTCATTCAATTCAATTTATTTGCCTTTACCTCTATAGTAATTGTGATTATACATTAATTTTATAAATTTTCAACATGCAAAAGTTTGTTAAAAAGAAAATAAATTCTTCCTAAATAAATCAGTATGAGGAAAGTAATTTAAAGAGAACGCTGTAAAGAAATATTGATGGCTTGGGTGAGTGTTAAGAAGTTAAGGTGTTTAATTATTATCAACCTGTAGCTAGTAGCTATCTCAAGATAACTGTATTTGTCAACAGTATGTGTTATATAACAATTTGGCGGTGACTTTATCCTATTTGCGATTTTTATGGCTGCACTGTTATGCAGTTACGTACCTTGTTACCTTGGCAAATTCTATAATACACCTAAAATTTTTTTAAGTGTATTAGTATACCAAATTCTTATATTATTAGTTAAATAAGTTGTTCTTTTTTAAGAAAATATTATTTTTTTGTCATTTATAACTACAATAATTAATCTTATTTACTAAAAAATGTCAATGAAATAAAACTGATTTTTTTTATTTTTATCACTTATAATAGAAAAAATTGATAAATCTTTACGTATATGAAAAAAATTACTATGATTTTTATAAACGATAAAATTATGTTTTCTCTTACGAAATGATATTTTCTTAAATATAAATACAAACAAATAACTCTTTATTTCATCAAAATTATCGTTAATTTATAGATTTCAAAAAAGAGAATACCGATATACCTTAATTTATAAGTGTATCGCAGAAGTTCTCTATTAACTTACCTTTTAAAAACAAATTAGTGTAATATTTATACTATTATTACCACCCCCTTTCCAAACAAAAAGTATTACTAATCTTATATGTTTCAACAGGTGGATATGGCACCCTCGAAGAACTATTGGAAATTATTACCTGGGCTCAACTAGGTATCCATGATAAACCGGTAAGATTCCTGCCCTTTATCTAAGATGTTATTTTGGAAAAGAAATTAAATACTCACATATATTTCACATACTATTCCTTTGTTTGAAGAAGTCAAAGTAAGGGACATGTTATGATGGTGTTTGCAATTGAAAAAGGAAATAACGTATTTAATGCATAAAAATGGGAATAAAATGTAAAATTGGTAATAATAATAATAACAAAATAATGAATGGGACGCATTGGGTTGTAGGTGGGTCTGTTGAACGTGGATGGTTACTACAATTCACTGCTGGCATTCATGGACAAAGCTGTTGATGAAGGTTTTGTAACACCAGCTGCCCGTCACATTATTGTATCTGCCCATACTGCCCAAGACCTCATGTGCAAACTTGAGGTACATTTTCAATTATTCGATTTATTCTCATCATATTCATCCATCGTACATTATTATTAATGTTCCATTTTCATTCCACGTACATTTAACACTTGTACATCTAATTATAGATCTGCACATGATTGGGACAACACACACGGTATGCACAAATTATTGCAAATTATATGAACCGTTGATTTTCTACTTTGAACAGGAATATGTTCCAAAACACTGTGGTGTGGCTCCAAAGCTAAGTTGGGAAATGGAGCAACAGTTAGTCAACACAGCAAAGTTAGATATTTCTCGTTGACTATATTAATCAAGTCTTATTCCACCCACAATTATACTAATGCACCGTCAAGGACCCTACATTTTAGTGTTTACTTATTTATTTAGCCACAACCCGTATAGATGTGTAAGTTTCACAGATTAATTGGACCACCAATATTCATAGTCCTTTTAATTAGTTTAGTTATGGATTTAAATTTAAGGTTCAAGTTCAAGATTTCCCGTATTAGTTATTGCTTTTCTTCTTTCCTTTCTGTTTTTTAAGTTCGGCCTTTACGGCTCAAACTATGTAACTTGTTATTTACGAACTAATTGTGAATTATATATTTGACCAAATAAGGATGAAAGGTTATATTATATACTATGAATTTTCTATCCTGTCGGTGATTAGCAATGCTATGTTATTTTATATGTTGTAGATATAAAAATAATCAGTTGTTGAATACAGCTTTCAATTAATCAAAAATGTAGATACATCATACATGGCCAAGGATATGATGACACACATTCACATTTGGATTTCATTATATTCTAGTGCAAACATCTACTTTAGAGAGAAAACTACTAGTATAATTATATTTATAATATTAGCTATAGAATCAACTATTAGCTAAGATAATCCCTCGTGTCTTGATTATAAGAAGAAGAAGAAGAAGAAAAACATAATACATTTAAGGATGTATGTGCGGATAAGTTATTTGTTGATATCCAAAATAGCACAAGAAAATCTTAATTAATTTTAATTCATTTGATAATTGTAAGATCAAACTCACACTCTGACATATTAAATGTCTCTGACAATTTTTACCATTTGATGAGTTATACTTATAAGAAAGACTTGCTTGGACACAAACATTTAGACACATTATTTAAGCACTCACACACAAAAATATATTTCATTTAATTATTTTTAAAAAAAAATACTATTTAATTATTTTCTCTCTCTATATTTTTTCAATTATGTATGTGTGCTCAAACCAAGTGCTCAAACCCTTGTGTCCAATTAAGTATTTTCCTATACTTACATGACATAATTATAATCAAACTATGTTGGTGGGGAGTGCCTCCAACACTCTTGGACACGGTGTTGATCCTTGCGGTATATTATATAAATGGTACCCAATCAATATGCTCCGATACCATGTTGATATCCAAAATAGCACAAGAAAATCATAATTAATTTTAACTCATTTGATAATTGTAAGATCGAACTCATGCTCCAACATATCAAACGTTTCAGATGACTTTTACCATTCGAGTTATACTTACGTGACATAATTATAATCAAACTATGTTGGTGGGAAGTGCCTCCAATACTCTTGGGCTCGGTGCTGGTCCTTTCGGTATATAAATGGTGGGTGACCCAATCTATATGTTTAATTTTGATACTATGTTGATATTTAAGGTTTAACTCATCTTTTTAAAATTGATTTATAAGATGGAGGAGTACATCCATTTTATAAACTTTTATTAAGAATTTTATCTATCGTTTTTTTCACAAGAAACTAAAAAGAAAAATAACTTTGGGTATGATGACTTATTATTTTTAACCTTATGGGAAAGTGAATTGATTGTTTATAAAGTCCAATCTTTGAAATTTTGAGAAATAAAACAAAGAAACACACTACAATATATTGAACAAGACAAGAGTAGTACTGTAACTTACAGATATATAAATAGAAATGAGTGAATTAATTTGAGCGATCTAAAACTAGAAATGTGGAAGGGTTGTTGAAGTTGATGTTGATGAATAATTGAAGGTTTGAAAGAACACCTGTCCTTGACCGTACTGAGTGAAGAATAGACAGGTGCCTCCCCTCTAATTTCCTCTCCCCCGTGTACAAATTAAAACAAAACAACAAAAGGGAAGGCATAGATAAATAAATAAATAAATTTATAAAGTAGTGACGGAGAGATATAGCTACTAGCTAGTGTGAGTTTGTGTCCCACCCACATCTCATACCTTAGCTGAATGTGAATAGGTTGGTTGGTGTCCTTTGTGTTACCACCTTAATCAGATAAGAACTAAGGGCCCACGAGCAACTAACATGTGAGTTCCCACGTGAACATGGCATTACGCGCGAGCTGTAATAAACTAATTATAATAAAAATTGAATGAGAATTGGTCACCTACGAAGAAGTACGAATACTTACGAGATTAGACATGTTAATGCATTTGATATTCGTACAATGTTTGTCGGACAACACAAATAAATGTACTAAATTTTATTTTTTTCCTTTGTTTTCCCGCATGATAATAGGCACTCGAACTCATCTAAGAGAGATATAAGATGTCCAATTGTAGAGGAAATTATGTGTTTGCTAGTCTTTTATTTTGTGCATTGCATCCATCTTTCCTGCCTTATTCCTTTTATGCGCGTCAAAAAGATTAAAGAGAAGAAAAAAAAAGATAACATTTATTTAAGTGTTGTTAATTTAACTCTTCAAAAAAAATATTGTTAATTTACCTTTAATAGCGAGCTTAAGCCTTTATAGCATCTTATTGTTGTCCCACCCCAATCGGATCAGCAATCTTGATTTAATTGAATTCGTGGAGGAGTTTGTGTTTGCTCCATTTATTAAACTATGTTTAACGTCTAGTTATGAGAGAGAGAGATGTGAGATCTATTTTAATAGGTAGATTCTATTAATGAATTTCATTAATCTTATACCCGTGTTTATTTCTATCGTAAATTGATAATAAATGAATGATACATAAATAGAGTAAATCTGTATTTGTTGTGGAGACCGGTGGAAATAGGAACTAGGAAGGAAGGGGCCTATATTTAAAAGGAAAAAAAAAATCAAAATTACTATTAAGCTATATGTTTTGATGACTTGGTTTTCTTCTCCAACTAATTTACTATCTTTTTGCTCTTTTTGGTATTGGATAAACATTACCCTGCTTGGTTGTTAAGATGTCCAATGGCAATGGGAATCATGTGTTTACTAGTCTTTTATTGTGTGCATTGCATTCGTCTTTCCGACTTCATTCTTTTCTGCTGGTCAAAAAGATTAAGGAAAAAATTAACCAAAAGAAAGGTCACATTTATTAAATTTTTGTTAATTCAACCTGTGATAATAGCGAGCTTAAGCCTTTATGAGATCAGACTATTGTCCCACCACAACTCGATTTGCAATTGAATCATTATTTAGCTTTTGCTTTCACAAATGTGTTAATTCTTTCTTTGGCTAAAATATGATATTTTTTATTCAAGGTTTGTTGAATATCAAAGTTTAGTTGAACATGTTTTATCTATGTCAAATCGACTCTTATTTTAAATTACATCACATATATACTCATATAATACATATATATACTTGTTTTGTCTGTTAAATTGAGAATTTAATTCATATTTCACATGAAAAGTAATTCAATTTACATGCATAATAATCGATAAACAATGAGTGAAACTTACTACTATTACATTTTTGTTGGAATACTAGTATTACATTATAAGTTTCTATTTCTTGACACTTAAATGTGTGAATTTAATCATCAAACTAAAAAAATACCATTTTGGAAATAGATTTGGAAAAAGAAAAAAAAATTAAGTTTGCGCGTCTAAAAATACGATTCCAACGCTCTCAAAAACATCAATTGTTTTTTAGAAATGGGTGGGGAAGTTGCTCACCACTCCAAAAGCTCAATTTAGTGGGAATTTGTGCAGAATAATGTTGTCCCCACATCAAACGATGCTAGGAAACACCACACAAATACCAAATTAACCTCCTCGACGATCAACTGCCGAAGGATTTTAACCGATGACAGTTAACTGTCAAATGAAAATTGAGATTAAATTTGTCATTTTATGGTGTGTTTTTTAGCCTTTAGCAACAATTTTCATTTGTGTATTGTTAGTAGGCTACTTTGGGTGTAGCAAGCCCATGGGATGATTTGACAGTAATAAGCCCATCTCCGCAGAACCAAACTACCAAATACCACTACATATTTTAGCCATAGCAAATCGATCTAGTGCACAAAAGGTAGTAGGTATAGTCACTGATGCCAGGAACATATACAACTCCGTCACACAGATTGCTCGAACAATGAAAGACAACCACAGATCAATAATGTGATCACTGTCAAGTAACACCAACAACAATAACAAGAAGAATCAACCATATATTTTACAAGGAAGTACAATAGAATAGCTCAGAGCTTGTGAGGTAACAACTCCGAATCAAACTTCACATGTATACATTAATTGATGACTAACCTATCCAGACACCACGGTTCACACTCAAAATATATTGTATAGTTACAGTATCACGATCCATACAATAATAATACGTGATGATAAGGAAATGAATAAAGCTACATAAAACATAAATCCGTGTCACAACTTCTTTTGAGCAGAATTGAGTATGGAGAAGCTACAGACTATAGTTTAGGAGAGGGATTGAAGGGCCGAAGATGTGGTGACTAAACTTGATAAGAGCCCAACTATGACAGCACTGTTATATGTGCTTGGTTCTCCTTGCATAGAATTGTTCCTAGAATCAATGTAAGTCTCGTTTAAAAAAGGTCCACCAACAAGTGCTCCAGTAGCTACATTGGGATTCGGATCAGATGAGTCAAGCCACTGCCAGCCGTCCTTGCAACCAGTTTTCGCATTAGCAGGAATTGAAGCTCCCCTGTGATGCACGAATTGTGGGAATTTCTTTCCATATCCCACCAGAAAACTCATATGCTGAGGATTCTTGCCCAACACGTAATCGGCCTGGAAGTATTAGACATGTTTTCAAGTTAATTGCAGATAATTCCAAGCCGATACTATCAGTGGTCCCCTATTATAAGAAAATGTGCGTATTTTTTGGTCCTTGTTATAAGAAAAAGAAATTCATTTCAATGTGCATTAATTGCTACAATTCTTTTTACACCCATAATTTAATGTCAGATAAATGTTTAGTAAAAATTTACATAGTAGGTATAAAACATTTAATGTTATTGGTTTAATTAGAACAATAACCTCTCAATTTTATACTAATTAAATAAGCTCCTTGCTCTATACCAAAAAAAAAGCTCCTTGATCTGTGATTTTGGTAAATTCTTCTTATATTAAGGGCCAGAGAGAGTATTCTACAAAAATAATAATGAATGCATACCTGAGATCTGGCAAAGTCTCGAAGATCTGATGGTTTGAAGGAATCTGAATCACATTTTATATTGGGAGTCTGCGATGTAAGCATATAGTCACTGTAAACAGTAGCTAAGAATGCAGATGCAACAGGATGCTGCAAAGCGTTCCATTCACTCACCCATATCAGACCATCTATATCAAAGAAAAATAAAAATCTAATTAGACAACATATTGCAGTACAAATATAATACGAAAAATGGAATTTCCATAGTTTGTGTTCCTCCAGACCATCTAATAAAACTATTCAGCATGCTAATCAGATTATAAGTTAAGGGTCTTGCTAACGAGTGCTCCCGTGACACTCTTTAAGGATTCTAAATTAAGAAATTATTATTTAAAAAAGTCAAATACTTTAATTTCCAATGTATTGAATACACAAATTTTCATAGAAACTTATTATTTAAGGTGCTTAAAGAGTGCCCCGGGGGCACTCGTAAGTATTTCCCATAAGTTAATATCAAGTCAGATAGCATTCAAGGAGAACATTACTATCAGTTCTGCTTTTTGTTGCTGTTGGAGAGTCTGGAAGAAGGCCACACATTACAGCCTCAGCAGATTTTCTATAATTTTGGAGGCCGGAACCAAATGAACTTGAAAGGCCCTTTGCCTTGAAGAAGCTTACTCTAGATAACAAAACCTACATCAAGAAGAAGGATTGTTAAAACTTTGTAATAAAGTAAGTAGAAGTAACATCTAGGATAAGTAGAAGTATCCCCTAGTATATACATGAAAGCATTGCAAAACTTTGTAATAAAATAAGTAGAAATATCATCTAGGATAAGATAATGCCATAAGGCATGATTGAGTCTATTCTATGTAATGTGTAGGTTGCAATAAATATTTTTTTTAAAAAAAACCACTTCAATAGCAAGTAACGTTAGTAAAACTAATGATTGTCTTCAGCTATAAAATGATCCTAGTTTAGAATTTGGAAACAAGATTCAGCAGCTCTTCTTACCTGAGTTCCGGCAAGCTTGTTGTCCCAACTGAACCAGGTTGGGCTTCCAAATTGAGCATAGTCTTCTCCATTTTGGCCAGTCACATACTGAAGGTAAGAATCATCACCTGTAGCATGGTAGAGCCAAGTAGCTGCCCACAAAAGCTCATCCCCATACCCTGTTGAGTTATAATATGTCGCAACTTCAGGTATATTCTCACTGTAAATTCCTCTATGCTTGTCCGCAAAAGTAAATAACTGTTTTGCATGCTTGAGGAGAGTGCTTGAATATGTAGCATCTGACTTTTTGAAGACCAAAGATGCTGATGCCATTGCTGCTGCAGTTTCAGCTGCAACATCTGATCCGGGACAGGATACGTTCACTTGTAAGAGGGGTCGTTCATCAGTAATTAACTCGGGTCTATTCCAACACTTGTGATCTGCAACAGGATCACCAACCTGCCACATCGATTTTGATAAATGAAACTTTATAGAAACAAATTCTAGAAAAACATCAATGTAGTTTTATTTTACATTTGATCAACTGTCAACTTAACAGTTTGTGTTTTCAGAGTTCAGACTAACTAACCTGAATATAGAGAACATTCTCCGAAGGATGAGCATTGACGAGATAATCAGTGATCCACTTGAGAGAATCTTGTGCTGGTTCCAATTGGCCAACAGCATCCATTTGATCTCCATATTCTAGAATCGACCACGATAGCACCGTGGCAGTAAAAGCCATAGGAAAACCAAACTTCATGTGATCCCCGGCATCATACATTCCTTTTGATAGATCTAAATTTGCTTGCTTTCCATCCTTCAGAGCCGAATCCCCTCTCCAACTTATTTTGTTGTTCTCTAACTTGCCAGCTGCATCACATGAATAACAAACATGACTGTTAACCCAACTAGAATGTGCAACAACATTAACATGCCAAAACGATGTTTTCAAAACCAAATCAAATCCAACAATTCAAGTGGCACATAAGACGGTTCAATTACTTTGATGGGTTATTTTGGCGGCTCAATCGCGGTTTCACCCCATCTTACCGATTTAATATCGAGTTCGGTTTTTAAAACATTATGCGAAAAATCATCAATGCAATAATAATAATAAATAACTATCTAATACTACAATAAACCAACCACATTGTGAAAAGCAAGGAAAAAGGTAAAAGAAAATGAAAAAAAAGGATTATTACATTTTTGCACGTCGAAGAATTGCATTGCAGTTTTGAGAGCAGAAGCATATTTTTGATCAATAGCACCAGGGGGACCGGGAACCGGTTCGGGTTTATCTGAATTGTTGTTATCGATTTTCTTCTTAACCGCATAAACAATAGCACCGACCACAAGAGCCAGAATCACAAACGCAATAAACCAACCACAGCATCCTCCTTTTGATCTCGATTTTCCTCCCATTATGCAAAAAAGCGAAAATCACAAATGCAGAAAACAGAGTTTGGGGTTTGGATCTAGTTTTTTTGTTTGTTTTGTTTATAATAAAATCAAACCCCAAACAAATACATTGCTAATTCAATGTAGCTAGCAACTTCGTAAATAGGAAATGTGTTATTACAGGTAAGAGACAACGATAATGTCTATATTTGGAAATAGGTTTTGTTTTCAATGCAGTTTCAGATCGATGGAAAATTGTTTGAAATCGTTAAAAGGAAAAAAACAGCACAGCTAGTATACTCTGTCGTTGTGTTGGAGGAAAATGGGTCTGACCCGACCCGGTTGCGGCGAGAAATGGGGAGTGGAAAATGGAAACGATCGAGATATCGCGGGAGAATATCTCAGGAAGTAGGTATTACTGCATGTAGAGTGACGGAAATGCCCTTTATAAAGTTGCCCGGTGTTGTATTTTGTCGGTGGATATTGATGGGCATATGGTAAAATGAGAGAGTCAACAGATTGACTGATGCTAGCTGCGTCGGTGGGATTGTTAGAGAAATTCAATTATAGTCACAAACATAAATGTATAGTGTTTGGACACACACACATTGCAAGATATTTTTAAATAATGAAAAAGAAATTTATAATAAAATGATTTAGTATTTTAAGAAATAACACTTTTATGTGTGTGTGACCAAACACTATTTATTTGTGTTTGTAACTATGAAAGAATTGCTCGGGATTGTTAATGATTTGGACCTTTGATTTGCTGGCTGTTAGAGAAAAGGAGGGGAGGAGGGGTTGAGTGAAAATGACCCTTCATCTTAAACAACTACTACTACTACCAAAAACTCTAAACCATTTATTTTACTCTAACTTTAATTAAACTTTTGATGTGTTTGTTTGTGGGTGTCCCCAACGTGGAGGGTTTTACATAGTACTCAATTTAAATGTTTTTCACTAAAGTAATCTATTCAAGTGTTATTAAAGTTTTGAATCTCTTTTAATTTCACGTGTCATTGACATCAAGCATGAAAACAATCGAGCAAAGACCACTAACATAATCAAGTCATCATAATGACATTGTCTCAAAAGATACAAGTTTTTTTTTAAGGAAAAAAGATACTAGAAGATTTAATCACACTTAAATAAGATATATATACTTATTAGTTTTTTTCTTTTTTCGAAACAAATGCTCATAAGCATAAGCTCATTACTCATTAGTTAAATATGTACCTATATGATTTTTCAAACAATCATTTTTGTCCCCAAACTATTACTCCATCATTAATTTAATCCCTAAATTATTTACATGGATTAAAGCATTTCTAAAATATGAAAAAATACATTAATTTAGAGACTAAATTGACCTTTTTTCTTTTCTTTTTGACAAGAAAAATGTTGTTTTCAACTTAATTTTAGTTTGCTTCCTTAAAAAAAAGTTAATTTTAGTTTTTTAAAGGAGAAGTTAATTTTAGGTTTTATTGCAAAAAAAAGTTTAATTATATATTTAAAGCAAAGTATACACTATAGTACTCTTTTATTTTCAAATAAGGGTTAAACATATGTTTTATCTTTTTTTTTTGTTAGGGGATGTTCTGTCTTTGTTTTGTTAAAAGAATTTCTTTCGTCTTTATAAAATGAGTGAATTTGAACTTCGGTATCTGGAAAATGTTTTTCTTTGACTCCTAAAATTAAAATTAAAGACTAACATCAGTTTCTTATTTAAAAAATGCCAAAAAATTGATATATTAAAGACATAAGTTATTTCATATTTTAGAGGGATAAAAATCAACCTACGATTTGTTTATAAAAAATATTAAAATTGTTAAGTCGGACGATGATCATTCTCTAACAATGAATGTAAAAATCAATCTTTGAAAAAATATTCGTTAATATTTAATATTCATGCATCTTATTTAGTTTTAAATATACCTATGATTTTTTTTTCTATAGATAAAAGCTAGACAGAAAAATGATGACTCTTTTTTTTAAAAAAAAAAAAAATGCGTTTTGCCATATGCTATTTACAATTTCAGTAGAGAACGACTTTTTAAAAAAAAAAATTGCATTTTTTATTAGGTCCCTTTCTATAATATTTGATTAAGACTTCCAACTTGATTGAGTCAGCCCTATCTACAATAGCAAATTGTGTGAAACTGTGTTTTTTTTTATAGAAGAAAATCATATGCCTATTCAATATTTTTTTTAAGGCAAAATAGTACTTAAATACTTTTTTTGGGTTAATATATGTTTACTCTTTGTGATATTAACGATTTCTGGTTTACCTTCTGTAATTCTTTTTTTTAGATTTCAACCATGTAATTTGAAGATTTTTGGTTTTGGACCTTCATGAATTTTGATTGTACAAAATCTATGATATGACAGGGGTAAACCGAAATATTGATGATATAGCAGAGGGGTAGACCGAATTCTCTCAAATTACAGAGGACGAAAGTACCTTAAATTTTGTAATTTGATACCATGAAGGTCCAAAATAAAAAAATCTTCAAATTACAAAGTCGGAATCTAAACAAATTTTTTTACAAAAGATAAATCAGAAATCGCTAATATTAGAGGGGTAAATATATATTAAACTTTTTTTTTTTTTAACAAAAGTCCTTTCAAATACTTTTGTAGTAGATAAAGGTACGGTTATAAAAATCGCTATCACGCGGCATACTGCATTGTGCAAATCCTGTCGATTCTAGAGTACCAGATCCTTGAGTGTGAAGGCTAATGATTGAATTTCACAATACTTTGTCCTCTATAAGGTAAAACGCTTCATTATACAAAACCAAAACTCGGGTTTACAATTCAGAACTCGGTAGTGCTTCCAAGAATGAGTGCCATGATACTTTTCTTAATTGTCTGTCAAAGGATTGTGTGAGGTTGGTGCATTAGTTTCATGTATCGCGTAGGGAATGCCTAGGATTTTCACAATGGTCACCTTTTTATCTTTATTAGAAGATCACATGCCAATTAGAAAAACATTTTAAACTCTGCTAAATCCATTGGTTGTAATCAACTCCTGAAGTCTGTATATCAAGTTATCACGTGGATGATAAGTAGAAACAAATAAAAACTCAGGAAAACTCATGTTTGTAAATTAAAACTCTAAAATCAAATTCTTACAAATTTGCAATAACCGATGCAATCACACAATAACTGATGGTAAAAGATAAAAGTTTTGTCACCTATTGTGGTTCTATCCGACTCGGAGGATTAGTCTCACAAACAGTATGAATGGTAGTTGTTCCAATGTTGGATTTGTTTCACAAACAGTACAAATCTAACAATTTCTCTCTATCTCTCTTCCTATCACATCACTCTCTTATCTTTCTCTCAAGGTGTATACAACCAATGGGTACACCAAAAAAATTGCTTGTTCAAATTAAGAAATATTTGTAGCACGTTACTCTTCCTCTTTACTCAACATTTGTTATACAAAATTTCAGTAACTGTATCTCTCTCTAAAACGTTCACAATGATCAGCCATGGATAAATTTTAGAGACACAAGATTAAGCAAAAACTAAAAAAAAGCAAGGAAAATACATCGAGGAGATATCTTCTCCCATGACACACTCAAGATGATTAGTTTATAACACCTCAAGTACTGGATCTTAAGTTATCAAATGTCCATTGGAGAACCACCTTGGTTTTCAGCCCCACCTTGATCTGCAGCAGAACCCTGATCTGTAGCAGAATCCCGATCAGCTGCTGGCTCAGGTTCAGCAGGTGCACTTTCTTCCTCCCTCACAATCTCAAAAGTATCGATCAACTGTTGAACAGTTTCCTGATCCAAAATGTGGAATGGTTCACCAACTCCAACCACAGCAATGGTGCATACGGAACTCCTGAGCTTTTCACCTTGCAAGGATTCCCTAGTTGCAATGAGTGCATCTTTGATCAGGTCTTCCCGGGATGAGGCCGTGAAGTTGCTAAACTTGCGTTCCAAATATGTCTTTGCAGCTTGTGAACGTGAACCGATTGCAAAAGCCTGATATTCAAAATAGTTTCCGCTTGGACAGTTGTAATAGAGGTGAGCCCCTGATTCATCTAATCCACCTACCAGAAGACCAACTCCATAAGGACGCTTCCATGATCGCTGAGTGCAAATCTGCAACTCAAAAATGCATCATAAATACTGATGAGAAAGAGAGCTTTCAGTTCTGATAAATTTGCAGATAATCCTTTCTTTTCCATGTAATTCCGCAGATACAAACACAAACTTTGCCTCCATACCCACCCCATCCAACTTTCAATTAACAAAATACAATTTTAACCACATATAATATAGCAGACAGGGCTGATCAGGTTCACATGAAATTTAAGAAACATCAGAAAGAGGGGGTACTGAAAGATCATTAAACCTAGTAAAAAGATCCAAGAACAAAAACCAAATTTCTTATTTTCTTGATTAGCTCAAATCAAAAGAATAACTAAACCCTATTCAACCAGTTCTTTTACAAGCAAGTTATATTGAATCAATAGAATTAATATTCTCTGTTCTACTTCACACCATAAAACAGCCGTCTCATCATAGATTTACACGAGAGAATAACTAAAACAATAATGAGATGTATAACATAATTTGAAGTTTTAAACATAAATATTAGCACCCTTCAGGATTTCTTTCAGCACCTTAATTGTGATATGACCTGTTGAAATTTTACAAGAAATTGAACCAAGGGCCTCTCTCACAATAATATAGACAAAGCCAATATAAATATTAGCACACTACAATGCTCAGTAAATCATGTACCAAAAATTCCCTACTCTAAACCTTGAAAGAGTAGATGTTCCAAATGCAGTAAAGAATGAAATTATATACTCAATTACGCAGTCATTTAAGGACTTACTTACAAAGCCTCCACAGAGAATTAAAGAGAGATATCAAAGTTCAATTTCTCATAAATATGAGGTCCATCACTAGAACATCCAAAATGGACCAAAACCAAGCAGAACACACTACACAGCATTCATTAAGATGCATGAATTGATCCCAATTGGAATAACTACCCCATAGCCTTACTCCATCATAAAAATTACAAAAATATCTTAATCAGCAAACAGT
>Ga0099826_10001012_pt1 | contig 15765 bp, 11 predicted proteins | sample Mtrugardesep15_FD_76830 | JGI IMG/M metagenome (GOLD analysis project Ga0099826, IMG submission 76830) | Root nodule microbial communities of legume samples collected from California, USA - M. trunc garden sep15 | ecosystem: Host-associated > Plants > Roots > Nodule | place: USA: California... | reverse complement strand
CTTTCTTTTTCTTTTTTTTTGATAAGCAGACATTTGGGACTTGAGAACCAATGTTGTCAATGAGGCATTCTAATTTTGAAATCGAATTCAAATGAAGCTCAACAATATCATTCATACCTAGTTCTATAGGAACAATCTCAGGCATGAGATTTCTCCATCCCCCCTTCATACCATTGAGCCAAAGATATTCTGTTGTTTGCATACAGTACTTGAACGTATCTTTTGAAAAAAAACCTTCATGACCACTCATATCGAAAAACACAGATTTTGATAGTGAATCATTCATTTTAGGCCACCCTTTACAGATAAGATACCTTTGCAACTCAGGTAAGGTTATTTCTTGACAAAAACCATTAAAACTATTTTTGAAATTCAACTCTTCAAGTGAAGAACATCTTTCAATAACATCAAATGGATTATTCATTCTAATTACACAATCTTGCAAGAACAGCAATTTCAATTTCTCCAGTTTTGCAATTTCGCTTGGCAATTCATTGATTGTGCAATTAATCAAATCAAGAGACTCAAGACTAGGCAAGTTTCCCAAAGCAGAAATGTCACCTAAATCGACAGTTTCGATCAATATAGATTGAAGATTCGTCAAAGACTGAATTGAATGTGCCAATGATAGAGGTAGTGTGTCATGACATGCAAAATACAAAACTCGAAGCTTGACAAGATTTTCAAAGAAAGAATTTGGGACTTCCATACATTCACAACATGGACATCCATCTGCGAAGACAATTAAAGTCTCAAGTTTAGAACTGTCAAACTTACAAGAAAACATATGCATGTCATCCCCTTCACATAATAAATGTCTAATACTCGTCTCCCTTTCAATTATTGACTTTTCAATTTTATCAGAGAAATTTACTGCTCAAAACTCTTTTCTCCCTATCCATTGAGCCGCATCACGAACCAAATCATGCATTTTTACATTTCTTTCATTGACCTCCAACAATAAACAAGAATCAATGAGTTTATTTTTGGCTACAACTACTTGGTTTCAAGCATCATTGTAGCTGCAATGATCATCCCTAAAAATACCCATTCCGATGCAAATTCTGACTAGAGTTTCAACATGAATTTGTACATCTTCTTGGAATAACGAACATAAGAGGAACAATCCCTTGGCTTTTTCATCCTTCAAATAATCATAGCTAAACTTTAAACATTTATAAACTTCAACCATATCATCATCAACATCATCCATGGATACAAGCTTCTTCAAGGATTTTAATATCACATCCCACTCATGCACTCGATCTTGTTGGCCCTTTAAACAGCTAGCGATAACTGAAATTGCAACTGGTAACTGCTTGCATTCCTTTGCAATTTTACGTCCCTTATCAATCAATGTTTTCGAGGAGCTATTGCATATACTAGCATACATTTTGAACATGATTCATGCGTCTTCTTCAGACAAAAGATACAGTTCAATTCTCTTGTCACAATCCATTTTGTTGAATGTTTGTTTACTACGCGAGGTTATGAGAACCCTGCAACCTTTGTGATTGTCATGATTTGGAATCCCTATTGCATCAAAATCAAGAGGTGGGTCTCGATCCCAGACATCATCCATTATCAAAAGAATTTTTTCACCATTTGTTAATCTGCTCCATAGTTTTTTGGGTCGGTCTGATGAATTACAATCCTCCCATAGCAATCCTAAAGGTCCAGCAATATCATCTTGAATCTTTTCTATATCAGGAGTAAATGACACTGTTGTATCAATGACATGAGCGAATTGTTCAGATTGCTTTAGTTCTTTACCCACTTCTTTGGCCAATGTAGTTTTCCCGGTGCCACCCATCCCTTGCAATCCGGTTATATAGTTGCTGTCATCTTTTAGTGCATCCAACAATTTGTATTTTGACTCTCTGCTTTTAAAAGAAATGTAAGTTTGGGATGAGTAGCGTTCAACATCTGGAAGACGGCGAGGGACTTCAATATTTTCAAGTTTCTCTCCCTTTTCTATTAGTCGTTGAATCACCAAGTTATTTGCCAACTCCTTTCCCCTTTTATATCGCCATACACAATCCGGACAAAATCCAAAAAAACACGTTTGCTTTGTTTTGATGTCCAGTTTATTGAGCTTATCAATTTCTTCTTCCCAAAAACCGACATTAGCTTGAATATCTTTATCATTTCCCTTTGCCACTTTGACACGTTGCCCTATAGTTACCCTTTCTTGCTCCAACCTAGCCCTTCCTTCTTCGAAATCCTTAACAATGCATGTAAAGCAAAATACATGACGTGCTTCTGTTATTGCTCCATTTATCATTCTTTCAACATATTGCTTCACTAAATCACACAGAAAACTCGCCATCTAAATCATTTTCAATAAAAAAAAAAGTTAGGCATTTATATAAATGTTTGCCAACTTCAAATGGACATAATTTATTTTTTAGGCGAAGTTTTATAAGCCATAAAGATAGAATGAAAGGTATGACTACGTGTCTTTTTCAATCATTTTTTTATAAACTAGCTATGTTTAGTTTTACAGTGGTTATCATTGATGTAACATACGCCAATGGTTTAAGATTGTGAAATAGAATAGAGACAATACCATGGAAACTTTAGGGGAGATGAAATTTGTTAGCAGCAGGATCAGACCCTCGACATCCTAATAATGTTATTGTGGTAACTAACGATAGATGATTCATTGCTTTGTCTTTGTCTTAATTGAATATACTGTACTTGCTACTGAATCGTTGATATTTATAGTTTTTATAAATTTGAATTTAGTCCTAAAGAAATTTATATGCAAATTGTTAGTGATTTATTAGTAGAAGATAATGAACCTTATACTTCTTCCTACATAAAATATTTTTGTGTCTCAACTCGTCACTAGGCCTCTCCTTCGATGACAAAGTTGGTCATTGTTAAACAATTTGGAATTAGAAGCAGCATAGAGATGCCTTGTCATACAAGCTACTTGTTCTAGTTAGCATCTTGGCTCAACCATAGGCTTGTTAAGGGCATTCAGCAAGGTTGTCAGAAGTTAGTTACATAAATTGGTTAGAGTTGATTAGACTCAAGAGCTATAAATAACTCCTTGTACTCATTTTTCACATAAGTTTAGCACATGAGATTTTTCCTCATACGTACTGTATCATCATTTCTTCATTATGTTCAACTGCTTTTTTGTTCAAGTTTAAAAGCCTATATTAATTATATGAATGTATTTAAGTAAGAAATTTGATTCATGTTTAAATAGATAAACAAACTTATAGATCAATGAGATTAAACTATATTTATGGTATGTTTAACCAGTGCCCGGGAGAACCGGTTAGCATGACCCATATATAAAAATTAGTTTTTTCTTTTCTTTTCTTTCTTATAATAAGAACGGGATGAGTAAGTATAATGGACAGAAAATGTGATCGGAATGAAATGCCTGTTACCTCTTGATTGACCGTTTCCGACTTCCGTTACGTTCAGCTAGCAGCGGACACACAACATTGAATCTTTCCTCCCCTATCTTTCTCCAATCGGCAAGCTGGCAACACAAGCATGAAACTCAAACAATAGCAGCAGACAGAGAGACACTTTAACGTTTCTAACCACAATCTAGTCTTAGGCTTTAGAAAAAGCAACCAGTCTGTCTACACTACACTGAATTTTATTTTTTATAATCACTCACACTCCAGGATTCTTTTAATAATTTTTTTCTAACTAGGAGCACACACACTCACAGAAAATTTACAGTCACAAGAATACCAACCTCAGTCATTTCGAACTTCACACTTTCACACTGGTCATTCATTTTAAAAATCGATTATTTTATCAAAACCTTGTAAAATCAATTTTTAATCTCGTGTTTATACTTCCCAAACCTCGATTTTTGGTTTTTATGGTATTTTTTATTTGTTTTGTGCCTCCCAAACGATAAACTCTATCAATATAATAAATTAATGATGCAACTACATCGTACTATAAAAAAATATATACTACTACTGTAGGAGTACAAATCACTCACCCAGCGACAAATTTTTGCAGCTCAAGACTAGTAAATTTTTATTTTATTATTTTTTTTGGATGTAATACTCCCTCTGTCCCATATCAGATGACCTAGTTGACTCTGACACACGTACCAATACATATGTTTTATCTTTGATATCTTCAATTCTCTACTAATAAAAATTATGAAAACTTAATATTTTAAAAAATTCATCGAGACGAATCCAACAACATCTTACATGATATTATTTATCTTTGTGAATTAATAGAAAAATATGGTCAAAGTTTGTTAGGTCAATAATATATATTGACAACTAGGTCATCTATTGAAGGACGAAGGGAGTACTAAATTTATTCATCTGCAAAATCTTGATCTACTCCACTTTTCAAATCAATTGGAGTGAGACCAAGAACACTCGGATGAGATGACGCGGGTCTCTTCTATCTTAACCAAAGTTTGGGTTTGAATTCAATATTGTGCATGCAACAACGTTAAAACACTATTAAAGTTTGTCGTCCATATGTGTTCTACAAGACTTGAGTGATTAGTCTCTGCAATGCATTTGTAGAGGATAACCTGTTTCCGCAAGAAAAAGAAATTCAGTATGGTTTCTCAACAAAAAGTTTCCCTTTTTTCTATGTGCAGAGAAAGAAACTATATCCTCTCAGGTGTGGGAATCTTAAGCGTTAAGTACGGTGTTTTTATAGTGTTCGAACTACTGTAAATCTAACAAAAAGTTATCAAAGAGAATACACCATAATTGATCATAATTTAACAATCAATAGAACCTTCTTTAAGAACTAGTACATCTCAATTTCAGGAAAACGTAATCTCATGTTCAATCACATGCAGTTAATAAACCATGAAACAGGCAAACCAAAGTGATATCCCTAATACTTTAATTCCATAGATAAATTAACTCTAGGAAGACCTAACCATTTTAATTCACTGATACACATCTACAACAAAATTACTGCAGTAAATTATCTGCAAAAATGATCCTAAAATTTACTTAAGTCAAACCTCCATTGATGCCAAGAGGGTTGTTACTAGTAAAATTAACCACTGAAAACTACACACCCTGTAAAGTTCTGCATTAGAAGCGCGAATCTCAATCGGAAACCTGCAACGATCATCTGACGGATCAACGGTTGTGATTAATCCAAGCCCCCCAAAGTCGCAACTTTCAGCTTTCTGATCATGCTCCTGATAATAACTATTAAAAGCATATGATATATTACTAGGCCATGTGATGTTAAAGCAAGATCCACCAGAAGATAGTGCAGTACAATCAGCATTTGCGCAAGCTTCTAAAGCTTTTGCAGTTGCATTAGACAAGTCTTCATTGTTGTTCACAACACACCACTTTGAAGAAAGATACTCGACATTTTGAGCGTTCACAAGGCTCTTTGAACCTTGACCAAGATCCACGTGGTATTTTGATTGGCCGTCAAAGGTGAATAAACCCCAATGCCTTTCGAAATCTCCAGCAGCAATGCTCCTTTGGTCCTCGTCGAGAAGGCTATAAATGTATGTTTCATGTGGTGGCCGATGTGGTGTTCCCAAGTTGCTATGAAGGTGGTTCATTAGGCCTTTCATGAAGGTTTCGGCTAGGTATGAGGTTGCATTGACAGCTCCATCAGTCGGCCAACCAATCTTTGAAACAACAATTTCCATATTAGGAAATCCTACTTTTGATAAAACAGTGATCACTGTATCATAGCTCATATCAAAGCTATTTTTGTATGTTTTGTGGCCAAGTTTATGAGGGTGTGCAGTTTCTTTGAAGAGTGAAAAATCAAGTGAAATGTTTTTGGTCTGAAGGAAGGTTAGAAATGGAGAAATGGTCACAAAGAAAGGTGATTCGTGCTTGTCGAGAAATGTGAGGAGCTCGATCATGGTTTTGTTGATGTCAGACCTGAGATGCGCTTCGGTGGACGAGTTGGATCCTGACTCAAAACTATCAAAGCTGCATGGAACTACAACTTTTACTTTGTCATCCAATTTTGCTTTTTTTAAAGCAGCTTGAATGTTCATAGCAGCTCCAACTGTGAAGGGATGGAATTGTTCGCCATAACTTCTAAGAAATGGTTCATCACCAACAGCAACATATCTGCACATAATTTAAATTTAGAACCATATATGTAAAGTGAGTCATACTTCAGAAACACATATCCATTTTTTTTCAACTAAGAGTAAATTTTTTCAAAAGTTTCAATTACTTGTTCAAATTTTAGCTTATTAAAACATTGAGAAAGCATACTTATTTGATGCTCTATGGCTGGTGAATTTAACTGATCTAGCATTTCATGGTCCTAGCATACACCACTGAGAAAACAGTACAATTAATTCTGTTCAAAAATCAACTCTTAAAAGAAAAATGACCAAATTAAAGTTTCCACCTAAAATATGTGTATTCAAAATATAAGCAAATTTAGTTGAACATATCTTAGGAACTCCTCTTGTCATTATCTCCTTATATGGACTAAGAAAAGAGTTTTGACAAATTTTGTTGTTGAAATACCTCACCCAACTCCACTTAGAAAGTGAAAATGAAGTTGCAACATGGCTGAAAGTGACAACCAATAAAGCTAATTCAGAAAAGAAACACAGACTTGATGCAAAAAGCACATTCAAGAAAAGTGGAATTGTGTAGATTATGTCATTCTGCAGCTGTTTATTTTTATTTGAATTAAGCTATTAAGCTGTTGACAACTCTCTTATACTCATGCAGAGAGAAACTATGCAACTTTTTTTTAACAAGAAAAAAGAAACTTTTATTCAGTAAATTGCGACAAGTCACAAACGTCCTGACATAAAAGGTACATCTCTAAATAATTCCTTTGACAGAATTAAAGATAGCGCTACGCGCTGCCTGCCAAAACATCATGACAGAAGCCTAGTGTTAGTTCAAGCAACTTTTCCATATCAGACCAATCGCTGGATCCCCAGTTCAGCAGCGAAAGAACACACTTTCCTTCTTCTCCCTTCAGCATCGGCCAAATCCTTTATTACTAAGACAAACTCCATCTTATCAACAAATCATGTGCATCAATATCACTACTCTACTCTTCCACAACACTAACTCCAGTTATTGCTTCTTTCGTGAACATCCATAGATTCATCTTTGTTATTGGAAAACAGATCACACCTTCAATAGTCTTAATCATAGGGATTTGATTTTGTATAACTTTCATGTGTCATGATTAGCTTTTATCATCATATTATTTCCTTCCTTATTTTTCAGATCAAACAGTTCCTGAATATGTTAGCTGATAATTTCTTTGGCAATCTAGCATCATAGGAATTGGGTGTTTAGACACAATTTGAATGCAAACGTAGAGTACTAAGAGTCTACAACAAAGCAATCCTAGTAGCACGCTATCTAACAGTGATGCACCTTATCATGATTCATGATGTCCATGCTTTCATGCCAGCTCAAGCTGTTAATTGTATCCACTTTGGATCCTATTTTAATATTTTGGATAAACTTTTTCTCTATAGAAGAAAGATTTGGCTAGATACCAAAACCCTAAAGAGAATCCCTTGTTTCAAGAAAATTTACCATCATAATATGTGTGCCATCTTACCCCTTCACTAAGGTGATTAATTCATTATAACTGATTAGATTTCCAATTTTATCAGTTCATACAAGTTAGGAAAAAAAATGATTTGTTTTAAAATCAAATTCCATCTCTAGATTTTACACGGTGGAGTTGTTTCAATACTGCAACGCGAGCATTATATTCTAACAATTACAGTCCTCTTGCATTTGTTTCATGCCAATGATCATAATTGTGTTAGACTTGGCAGTTACAGGCAGTTATGATGTCAGTTATGTATGTTGTTTAATTTTAGGAATAAATAGAGAAAGACTCTCAAATTTCTCGGATATGAATTGTCTTGTAATAGTGTACAATTTATTTCCTTATTTTATGTGTGAATTGTGAATTCTCTATAGTTAGTGTAAATCTGTTTCTGTTTCTAACAAACGGCTGAATTTGATTCATTGCTTTGATTTGCAATGAACATTGGCTTAGCTAATTTTAGTTCTTTTATCCCTTAATTATCACATTAGCTACATTTTATCTTTGACACATTCCAGCTCTCCAAAATATCTCTTCCCTAACCTAACTATTAATAATACAAACCCCATTCAGTTGACACCTATGACATTGTTTGTTCTATAATTATGGGTTTTGGCATCTAGCACGACACTTCTGATCAAAAGTGTGTATGTTGTCTGTTATCTGACATGTGTCGGCTTCCCGCACATGTAGTTACATTTTATTAATTAATCTTCCTAAATTATTATAGTTGACGACATCAACATGTGTTAGTCTGGTGTACGTGTATGTGTCCGTGTTTAATAGGTTTTGCACCATCAATAGATAAAATACTCAAACCACATTCAGTTGACACATGTGACATTATTTGTTCTACTATAAAACTTACTCATTCAGTGACTAATTCTTGTTTCACTCTATACTAAGTCTTTACGTTATTACCAAAGGACATAACAACAAATATAAGAAAAAAAAATAACCAACAATGTATTTAATAAAAATTAAATAAATAAATGAATAATATAAAATGAGAAAATATAGAATTAAAAGAGTAAGAAAGAAAAGTGACATACTCAATTTTAGCTCCATTAGAAACATAGCGAGTAACATTATCATGAACCCAAGTATCAGCAACTTTTCTAGAAGAATTCAAAGTTTTGAGCAAAACATTAGGAATACCAACAGTGACACCAATGTTAGACCCAGAGAGAGCTTGAAGAACATCAGGTTTTGCATCAAACAGTTTCACTTTGTTGATGTTGTTAGACTTCAAAAGCTTCACTACTTTCATGGGTGGTAGTGGGTGTGAAGCCATGGTTCCCCAGTTCACACCTATGGCTTCAGATACAGAAGCTATGTTGAAAATGGTGAAGAAGAAGGTGAATGTGAATGTGATGAAGGAAGAAACAGTGGACATTGTTGAAGTGAGTTTGGGGCTTTTGAGGAAACTCGAAAATGTTTGGTTTTCTTTTTGTGGTACTTTTGTTGTTGGTGTTTAAGTGTTGTACTTGTTGAAAATCTTGAAAGTGTATTTGAATTTATTAATGTTATTAATTTTTGTATAAGATTAAGTGTTTTGATTTTTGAATCGTACTAAGGGTTACCATAAAATTTTCATGGGAAAACGAGGTTAGCAATTTAACATTAACAAATTTAGTTAGGAATATCATGTTTTTAAAGGCACGTGTTAAAGAATTATGGTACATGTAGATAAAAAAAATACGATACATATAAATTTTTGTCTTAAAAGTTAAAAGTTGCATATTCAATTTTTTTTAAAATACAAAAATTGTTGAAAAATAGGTTTTTAAAATTATCAAGAGTTTACCAAACACAATTGCGAAAATAATGTTCCGGTCAATAGGAATTTTAGGAAAACTATCTATAATCTCAAAAATTAATTTTATAGTCATGACAAAAATGTACCCTTATTTATTATTTTTACCTTAATAATAATAAGCTCGTCAAAACGGATCTACAGTAAAAATATTTTTAAAGAAATTGCAGTAACTAAGAAACCAAATAAATTTTGTTATTTTTTATGAAATTATGTGTGTGTTTTCTATAATATCCTTAATCATTTATTATTTCATTTTATTTTTCTCTCTACAATAAATATGTAAGGGTATTATTGACAAAATAACAATTAATATTGTATTGAAACTTAAAAGTGATAAGTATTATGAAACAAAAATCATTTTTAAAATGAACAAGTATTATGAAGAGAGGGAGTATTATCATACCATTATTATGTTTTTCTTGGGTTACTTTAATACTATCATTATTACTGACACCACCTTATTGTTGAATAAAACATGTTTATCCAAGAACTTTAATTCAAAAAATTTTGGAGGCTGGTGACTTGTTTAGGTTTTTTTGTCTCTGGTGAGTGAGCAGGTGGTGTTTGAATTGGAAGCATGCATTAATGTGTGGTATGAACTAGTCTTAGGCGGAAAATATTTCATGATATTGGTGGTTTTATTGTATTTTTTATTAAAATAAATTACTTTAATGGGAGAGGATAATTGAAAAAATGGAAGGCACACGAGAAGCAAAAAGAGGTGAGAAAAAAATCTCTGCTCTTTTTTGTTTAGTTTAGATAATTTATCAATCCATCTTAAAAACACACGAGGCTTTGGAATTGTTTTTATAGCATCCTCTATGTTTCTTGCGTGTCCTTTGAATTTTCGATTTTCTCCATCATAAGCATTTATTCTTCGTTTTACTTTTGATAAATTGGCTAAATAGCCGATCTTGTTGTTGTTATTTGATTAATCTTCACTCATTTGGATTTTATTTGACCGTGGGCATATTATATTCTTTATGACATTGTTTTAACGCTCACGTATTACGTTTTGGAAACTATCATGTGTTAATGCTTGGTTGGTACATTTTGGATTGTATTATGTGTTAAATTGTGGTATATTTTGTTACATTGTGTTCGCAAATTTTGGCGAATGAATCGATCGTCAACACGAATCGGATCATATACCATCAACTCCCTGCAACAACGACATCAACCATTAACGATTTTTTTGAGTCCATACAGTCCCATGTCGATCAACAAGATGATTGGGATACCCGAGAATAGTGTATGAATCGACTGTCAACACAGAGACATTTAAGAACCAAAATCCCCTGCAACGAAAGCAGCCGCTATACCGACCCTTTCAAGTCCAAACCAAGCAACAAATATCTTCATTAAAATTGATTCCAAGCTTTGAAATTAGACATTGAATCCTACCGCCAACGTGGTTGCAGATCCATCAGTCCACCCCTCACCGTGACGAACCTCTACAATAGTAAGTCTCAACGACCACCTAAATTAACCATCCAGAAGAAAGGCCACGCTCTTTCGAGCTAACACAAGACCGGCGAAGTGAATGCGATTTGGAGCAACATAACAACAATGCACAACCCAACTTTTCGAGAATCACTCGAACCGTCACCACCTACAAAAGAGTAGCGACCTTTTTACAACAACTGCCGCAACCACCATAGACCAGTGACGACAGTTCGAAAGCTGCTGGTGCGAAAAGAACACCACCACCATAAGGCAGGTAGCGACAGTTTGCAAAACCAAAAGAAACTAACCACCGCGACAGCACCGATAGTGGTTTTTAGAAAACATATCCGAATTGAAACCAGATTCTAAGAACGAACCAGATAACCCCAAAATTCCGATGAACCACCGACGAATGATCAGGGCTAAGAGGCGATGTGGATGGCTGAACCATCGTCACACCACCATCCACCGACATCTACATCTTGAACAACAAAGAGAGAAGGAGGCAGCGTGGTGCAAACCTATAGAGAAGTCAGAGAGAGTGTTTTTTCTCGCACCCGACCAAATATAACTCATTCGAAGTCGTTCCTTAATCACCTATGTTAGGGATGAATAATGTTTTTCCAAAAAAATAATATGTCATCTCTAGTTGTATAGTTTATTACTTGATAAACACTAAAGCAGTTAACCAATTATTTTCTTAAAAACCTTATTATTGCTACAATGCGTACAATCTTAAAAGCAATATTTAAATTTGAGTAGAGATGTACTTATAATTCTGACACCAAAGAATATTAGTCCCCTCAATTAGGTTGAGGCCATTACATTAAACTAACAAATCACAAACAAATATAATTTTCAAAAAAACAAAGGATCTTAAGGAAATAAACTTGACCCATATAATAAATGAAATAAAAATATTATAAAAATGAAAAGAAGATGATGCAAGTCATTGGGAAAAAAAAATCTTAACCAATAAAATATCGGATATAGTTTAGACAATTATTTTGTAAAATTTAAACAATTGAAGCATTGATGTACTTGTAAAGAGTTCAATAGTAGAATATAAGATTTAGATTGTTTATGAGATGCCTTGAGAATAATCTCAAGGGTGGTATTTATAACCCCTTGTGGGTTTGTTTTAGCGTGACTTAAGCTCCAAGCAAGTTGGGCTTTAGGTCTTTTTATCCAGTTTTACATACTTCTAGAAACTGGCTAAGGCGACGTCCTAGGAAGGGCGCGCCTAGACTTCAGGAGCCCTTTAGGAGGGCGCATGAGCCTTTCTATAAGGTTTTTAGGCCCTTAGGAATATATTGATGGTCCAATTAATAATGCTCATAATTATTTGTTGCTTACTTGCATTAATCATTAACTACTTATAATTGTAATTTTATATTCTCTTATATTAAAATATTATAATTTCAATATTATAAGCTGAAATCATATGTAGAATAGTTTTTTTATATATCTATCTTTTGTAGAATTTGATTATAAGTAGTTTAAGAAATGATTAAAAAGGTAGTTTAAGAAATAATTAAAATAATTAATAGATATCATATAAATGCATACTAATTGAGATTAGTAATAAACATTTTATTCTAATTTTAGATGATAAGATGCAATTATTTCTCAAATCATTCATTAGACTATTTCATTATGTGAAGTTCTATCACATCTTTACCCGTCGTGCGGTTTGCAGAACGAATGTCCCTTATATTTTTGCCTAAGCTTTGTGTTTAAAGGTTTGTTTTTATCTTTAGGGTATGTATCTCTTAACTAATTTATCAATACCTTTCAATTTTAATGTTTTAGTTATTTTCTATGATCATATGCATATAGTGACCAATAATTTTTGAATCTCAATGCCATCAATGTTTACGTGATATGCCGTAGGAAGAATTTGTTTTTCATACAATTAATCTGCGAGTAATACCTCATCATGTCTCTTAACAATTAAGTTTATTTTTAGATGGTCGATGAGTTTTGAAAAATCATGATGACACAATAATTTTGTTGAATCTACAAATAAATACTTGGAGTAGTGTTAACAATGTCATTTTTTTGGTAACCATAGTTGGAAAAGATGGCTTCGCAGTCACCAGGAGCAAAGTTGGCATTAGCTCATATGCGTGATTGGTTGATTATATTGGCCCTTGCTGCTATGGATGGATTATTGAATATGATAGAACCATTTCATCGTTATGTTAATAAGGACATGATGCAAGATCTTATGTTTCCATTTAAAGAAGACACTATACCCATGTGGGGTGTCCCTGTAAGTACTTATTCTCATTCCAATAATCATATTTTTGGATTGACAATAAATTTAACGAACTCACGGTGACATTGTGATTTGGGTTAGGTTTTGAATTGTAGTTTTTGATCAAATCATAGTACTACACCGTGATTATGTTAAACTCGTTGTAACTTTGAAGATGTATTTTATAATTTAAGAAAACAACCTTTATTAAATGTTATTTTTTGAAACAGATCTTGTCAATCTTCATCCCAATTCTCATATTTATTTCATTTTACTTTGTTCGAGGGGATATCTATGATTTACACCATGCAACGTTGGGTATTTTCTTATCCTTAATTTTTTTATGGTTTTTATTAATTAGACAAAGTTGCTCTTAGTCTCTTATATTAATTTCAATTAACGTTCTTATCATTCATATTCTTTTTTAGTTTTGATCCCTTCCTTGGTTTGATATACTTAGGTCTCTTGTTTGCTAGCTTAATAACTGGAGTTATCACGGATTCCATTAAAGATGCCGTTGGTAGACCAAGACCAAACTTTTTTCAAAGGTGTTTTCCCAACAAAATACCGGTGTGTTTTTGATCTTGCTCTTAATCTTTATAATACTTATTTGGCAAGAAAATCATCACTTTATGCATTGATATTATTAGGGTGTGGTAGTTTAATAGTTGAAATTAACGAAGTTTTAAAATGAACTTTAAAATAAGAATTGAATTTATTATTTAATGTTTGTAAGTTTAGTCTCTAAAATTGTCTTAGGACTAGTGCAATTGAATGTTCTCAATATCTCGATAATTTTATAGATCAAATCGACTAAAACTATAATTCCGTAAACTAAATTGAATATTTACTCTTATTGATTCATCAGGTGTTTGACAAAGAAACTGGCGATGTTCTTTGTACCGGGATTAAGTCAGTTATAAAAGAAGGATACAAAAGCTTTCCGAGTGGTCATACATCATGTAAGTAGTAGGTCATATCCATAAAAAAAAAATGTTTTTTGTTGTTGTAATGGAATGATTTGATCATTAATTTGGTGATTAATTAATGATTTAATCAAATGTAGGGTCCTTTGCTGGTCTTGGTTTCCTATCATGGTATTTATCGGGAAAAGTTAGAGTGTTTGATCGTAGGGGCCATATTGGCAAACTTAGTATAGTGTTGCTTCCTTTACTTATTGCTGCTCTAGTTGGAATTAGTCGAGTAGATGATTATTGGCATCATTGGACTGATGTATTTACTGGAGGTCTTATAGGTCAGTAGCTACATTAATTTATCATGTAACATCATAGTTAGATTCATAATACAATGCATTACGTTTGATCTTTATTTTTTCTCCCTATAATAATTTCAGTTCTATTAACTTGCTAATTTGATGTGTTGTTTTTTTAGGAATTACTGTGTCTTCAACGTGTTATCTGCTACTCTTTCCATTTCCCACTTATGCTCATGGTACGTATTATTGTAAACAAGAATTGATCAAAAATTCATTGGTAAAAGTGGGGTCATTATATTGTTTAATTGATATTCACTAGTATCTTATTTACCAAGTTTTTCTTTTCTCCATTGAAATAAACAAATTATGAGTACTCTTTATTGTACATATTATATTAATATGAGTAATCTCTAATACAACTAGAGAAAAATAAACAAATATACACGGATACATCCTCCAGTTATTATTATAAACAAAAATCATCATTTTAAATTCATTCAATTAATGATGTATATGATTTTTATTATAGACCACATATATTATTTAATGAATAAATCTAAAATGTTGATTTTTGTTTATAATAGTGGTGTATATGTAATATGTTAGATGGTAGTTAAGTAAGTGAATTGATTGACTATGTTTTGATATATTTTTTAAACTATGGACTATAACTTATAAGGGTAGTCATGTTGAAAGAAAGATTTCCTTACTTCAATTGACTTATCTAAATGTGTAGGTTGGGCTCCTCATGCATTTTTTTACATGTTGAAAGAGGGTGAAAGTTCCCAAAGAGATAGTCAAACTCCACCATTTGTAAGGCTAGAAGACTCCTCCTTAGAGATGGATAAAATGGAACGTGGGAAACAATGTACATGATTATGATTTTCTTCATTATTTTTATTTTTATGAGATCTTAATTATTTACTAATAGCAATAGCGACAATTATTCTTCATTTTCTTTGGGAAGAATTTTCAATGTTCTTCTTCTACACTTTAAAAATGAAAAACACAACATCATGATAACTATTAAAAGTTTTTCATGAAATTCTTTTAAATTTAACTCAGTTAACAGAGATATTGTATAAATTTCATAAGTGAATGTTTAACTATTATACTACTTGACAAAATTTTTTTATTGATTCCATAAATCCCATCGTTTTCACCTTTCATATAGCCATAACACTTCCCTAAAAAGAAAAAACATAGCCATAAGGCTAATGAATTGTGAAGTTAAAAAATGTTGATTTCAAATTTCCGAGTTAAATAGATTTTGAAAATTGTTCTTGTCCCTTAAAATTGATCATTCTTTTTTTAGTGAGAATTAACTCACACGGACATTTTTAAGATTGATTAACCCAACTTAAAAAGTGATTGATTCGATCATAAAAATATCAAAGTAAATTAACTCTCTAAAAAATGTTGAACGTGAGTTAACTCTCATTTTTCATAGTTTTTTTTTTGGTACAATCATAG
>Ga0099826_10001009_pt1 | contig 15777 bp, 7 predicted proteins | sample Mtrugardesep15_FD_76830 | JGI IMG/M metagenome (GOLD analysis project Ga0099826, IMG submission 76830) | Root nodule microbial communities of legume samples collected from California, USA - M. trunc garden sep15 | ecosystem: Host-associated > Plants > Roots > Nodule | place: USA: California... | reverse complement strand
TCACATAATCACTTATTTACTTAAGCACTTATGGGAAATGGGTAGAAAAAGATTATGCTTGAAGACTAGCCCCCTTACCTCTAACTTTAACAATCCAAGCCTAAGCTTCACTTTTGCTCCAAAATCTTCCCCTCTTCAAGCTTCTCCTTTCCAAACCCTTTCCTTAGCCTCTTCCTTTCTCTAGCCTCTTTGTGAAATGAAAAAGGTTCTAATCCTAGTTCTCTCACAAAGTTGGGTTATATAGTCACACTCCATTGGACCTAACTCCCTAAATGTTAAATGGGCTCAATTCTGATTATTCCACTTACTAGTTTCTAACTTAGTAACGATAAAATAACTAGTAACTACCGGCACTAATTCTAATTTCTACAACAATCTAACGAATCACTAAATAAATGGGTTCTCACTTAAAAACGCTACAAATAATCCTCAACCAAAATTACTAATTTACCCTTGCTCATCAAAAAGACCAAAATACCCTTCTAACACTAAACCCAAGAAAAATACACCCAAGGACAAATAATCACATACAAGCATAAATAAATATACATACAATAATTCAAAAGAAAATAACGAAAAATCGGGCTGTTACAGACTCCTACAGGCTTGACTGATTCATCCACTTCTGTGCCTACCTCTAAGGCTTTGGATTCGGTCAAGGTGTTGGCTCCAGTTTGTGTACCTGCACCTGTTACTCTTGACAAAAACACCTCTCATCAATCTATGTCTGCAATTGTTTCCATGTCGCAGCCTGTAACTACTCACTATGATAGTTTGACAAATGACAAGCTCCCTTCAAGCCAAATCTTGGTTCCTGTTTCCAAACCCTCTCTCCATTCTGCCGCAGCCCTTAAGAGTGTGCAGATTCTTTCCAAATTTTGGGGGGATGAAGTAGAAGAGGTGTTGGACGACACTCTCAGCCATGAACTAGTGGTTGAAGACCATGATGAAGACTTTGAGCAACACTATCCAAGTCTATCTGAGAGTAATAAGGCAGAGAGAAAGAAGAAGAAGTAGGTGAATAAAGTGAGGCCTTCTAGCTTTAACTCAGCTGGAATGAGGACCCGTGCCCAAAAAGGTTCCTCCAAAGCTACCTTAACAGATACAGAATAGTTGGTTCGAAGGCAACAGTATAACTGCATTGATCATGACTTTGGTGCATATTCTCGTAGAGAGGGTAGTTTTGTAGCAGTTGTTAGTTTCTCTGTACTATGGTGGTCTTTGACACCTTTTCCTTAGGCTTAGGTCTTTTCCTTTCTTGGGATAGATCCGGTTTTTCTTTTCATAGGTCTTACACATTGTGACTCTGTTGTATTGGTTCAGGCCTCTCCTGTCTTTTATATTTTAGTGCTTTGATCAAAAAACATTATGAGGCTAAAATACTACCATTATGCATGCCATCAATGTCGCTAACAGAAAATCCCAAACTATCCATCATTCTTAGTAAAAGGCTCTGAAACAAGGCAATATAGAGAATGCGACCAATAGCATGTGGTTTCTTCTTTCCTTGGACATATCTAGCGTTGTAAATCTCATGCGATGCAATTATGTTGATAATAAAGTTGACATCTTATTTTGCACAATAAACTGTTGAAGGAGGGACAGAGCTTCAATTAAAACTTCATTTTTGGAATGTCAATACCATTTGTGTAATATCACGTTAATTTCTCAGATTGCAGTATCAATTAGGCTACAAGATTATAAATAGAGTATCATAATCCTTCTAGACTGTAAAGGTTTCGTCCCGCATAAACACAATTCCAACGATCTTTGTCACTATGCAAGGAAGTCATCATGTTATGATGTTCAGGTCAAACTATTATTGAACTCTGAAATTGGTTTAAGTATTTGATGCAGAATCAAGTTACAAATATGATCAAATGAAAACATGGATTCTGTTTTGATCTTTCTAATAATAGTACAGGAAAAAAGGCCTCGCTTTCAGAGACTTCTATATTTATAAACACAAAAGGAATATTTATGCCAGCTCTATGGTCAACAAGGTAAGTGATCATGAGAAATTTCATTAACATTGTGTGCTATAGAGATTATCTATTCAAAATGTTACCAATTTAAATGAGTTTACAATGGTAGTTCAATAATGTAAATGAATGCTAACGTTGAGAGAATAAGTTACAAAATGCATTCAAACTTGACATAATTAAGTAGGGAAAAGTAAATTATGAATGAATAGTGTGGAAAAATAATTGGCTATACAATGGTAGTGGGATTATGCAACCACCTCTTTTGAACCGTAGTAGCAGATTTAATGCAGCCCCAAAGTAAGGAAAGAAACTCTAGCCTTATAGCCGGCCTTCTTGGTCACGATGCAGCAGTTCAAGTTTTGCAGACTCCTCTTTTCAGTTCTGTCCATAATGATCATATTAAATGGAATTTTGAAAGGAACATGCAGTATTCGGTTAGAAGTGCATATGGTTTTTGTGTAAAAGAGGTTATTTTGGGAAATTATTTTCGAGTTGAAGGTAGACAGGATTTAATTTGGCGTGCGAAAATACTGCCAAAAGTTAATAGTTTAAATTGGCGTATTTGTCGCAATTGTTTACCAACTGGGATTTCACTCCATGATAAAGGTGTGAACTGTCCTCAAGACTATGTTATTTGTGACACTGGCATTGAACACATATGTGTGTGAGTAGAGTTGGCCTTTGGAAGCTTATTCAAAAAAATATATCTCACACTCAATCTGTAGCAGAAAAACTCTTTGCAGTGCTGAACCGTTTGAATAAGGACTATTCGAATCATTTAGCAGCAGTGGAACAAGAAAACCAGGAACAATTAATGAAGCTGAAACGCGACTTGAAAGTAACTCCCTTGGAAAAACCTCTCGCAAGTTGGTACAAATGCAACATAGATGTCACAATGGAGAGGCAATTGGCATATGCAGACGAGACGATCAAGTTAGTTTCATTCTTGCTAAAACGGAACAACTATTGATGTCTCAATCGGAGAGGCGATCAATAATTCTGTTGCACTTCCTTAGCTTGTTATTTCAGTTAACTCAGTTGGTGCCTTCGACTTAAATTTAATCTTGTTGCAACACATATTACCAGCTAGTGCCTTCCACTTAAAATCTACACAAATATATTCTGTTCATTTAATTTATTAAGGACCATTTTAATCTTTTATTTACAAATATTTGATTTAGGGTTAAATAAGGACCATTTTAATCTTTTTCCTCATTTACAAATAATACAAATATTTGATTTAAGAGTTAAATAAGTTTTTGGTCCCTATAAATTTTTATACATGGAGTTTTAGTCCCTGTTAAATTAAATATTGTTTAATTATGCTTAAACTATTAAATTTTATAATAATTTTTTAAAGACTTATTTAAATCATTATAAAAAGTTCATTTGCAAAAAATTAACAAAAAATTTGAATAGTTCACATAAACAATCTCACAATTGCTTACATCAGTAAAAAGTTAAAATGAGTCAATTAAAATCAACTTAGTCATGAATTGTTTTTAATAGTTCTCATAAACTCATGTTAATTAAAAAACTGAAAAACTCATGCTAATCCAAACTATAGACTATAAATAAACTTAAGCATTTTGTAACTAACTACTTCGCGCTCTATTTTTCACTATCAAACACCATCTCTCTCTCTCTCTCTCTCTCTCTCTCTCTCTCTCATTTTCGGCAATATCTCCGCCATGTCTCGTCCTCACCGACCTCCTCTGGATCCCAAAATATGGAAGAAATGTGCCGGCCCCGACGTCAAGATTCCAAAGATTCACTCTAAAGTTTACTACTTCCCAAAAGGCCATTTGGAACATGCATGTTCTTCCCCTGCTGCTTCCACAATCAGCATTCTTGATGGTTACCGAGCATCCTTTCCATGCATCGTTTTAGCAGTTGATCTCTTGGTTGAACCTCTCAGCGACGAGGTCTATGCCAAACTAGTCCTCAAACCCTTAACAGTTGATGGTGGTGTCCAAGAAACTGCTCCTCCTGTGATTCTCGGTCAAGACGATGACGAAGATGGAAACAATTATGCTTCCTATGTCAAGACTCTCACAGTATCTGAAACTAAATCTGGATTCAATATGCCTCGTCAATGCGCAGATTTGATCTTTCCAGAGTTGCAGATGTCTCAAGAAGTCTCTGTAATCGACCTTCCAGGCAAAGTGTATACTTATACCTACTCGAAACAGAGTAGACTAACTAAAGGCTGGAATAACTTTGTAAGTGAGAAGAATCTCGTCCCCAATGATTCCGTTGTTTTCATCAAAAACTCTGCCGGACAGATATATGTCGGAATTCGCAGGAACACTAACTTCCCTGCAGCGGAAGCTGGTGGAAGAGGCGGGAAATTAACTGAGAGTGCGGTCTTGGGTGCAGTGGATTTGGCGAACAAGAACGTGGCGTTTGAAGTTGTGTATTATCCAACAGCTGGGAATTGGTGTAATTTTGTGGTGGATGCAAAGGTTGTAGATGATGCCATGAAGATTGGTTGGAAATCTGGAATGAGAGCAAAGCTTCATGTGAATAATGATGAGTTTTCAAATTTAACAATAAGAGGTTTTCAGCGGGAGGGGACAATCTCTAATGACTCTTCTAATGTCCCTAATTGGCGCATGCTTAAGGTACTTATGCTTTCTTATTTTGTTCTAATGATATTTCAGTTGCATATTGTTATCAAGTTGAACATAATAAGATTGTTTGTTTGATACAAGATTGATGATTCTTAGTAGGTTACTACTGTTTTGAATGTAGGCTTGCTTTGTGCCCTATAGGATAAGTGTCAAATGTAATTCTAAAATTAAGAAACACAAAATCATTACAGAATATCCATCTGCTACATTATTATTTCCCATGTTCTTGATATCTTGTGACAGTTAATGTAAGCAGATTACATTTTTGAATCAATTTTTTGTATCACACTCACTTTTATATGCAAGTTTAAGAACCTTCTAAGCATTCCTTATTGTAAATACTCCTAATGCTAAGTACAATCTTGATTTTGGCTCATGTTATTAATTATTATGAAACTTATTAATTGATGTCGAAATACATATATATATACACTAAGTTATCAAATATTTCAAATTATTCATATTGATTACCATTTTTTATCTCTTTATCATAGGTTAACTGGGATGAACCTAATACACCGCAGAAACCACCCCTAGTCAATCCTTGGGAGGTTGAAGTTTACCCATCAACTTCCTCCTCCACTGTCAACATCTCCACAACAAAAAGCCCTAAACTTTCTCAGAGTTCTTCTCCCCGACAGATTCAAAATCCTTTAATGCAGGGAGTCGGGCATGAAGGTGCTGACTTGTTTGCAGGGTTAAGTGGTACTTTGCCTGATACAGGGGTAAAGCTTGGCAGTTCAAAAGTTTCTGACTTGTTCGCAGAGTCGAGTGGTACTTTGCTTGATACAGGGCTAAATCTTGGCAGTTCTAAAGGTGCTGACTTGGGCGCAGAGTCGAGTGGTACTTTGCCTGATAGAGGGCTAAATCTTGGCAGTTCTAAAGTTGCTGACTTGTTCGCAGAGTCGAGTGGTACTTTGCTTGATACAGGGATAAAGCTTGGCAGTTCTAAAGGTGCTGACTTGGGCGCAGAGTCGAGTGGTACTTTGCTTGATACAGGGCTAAATCTTGGCAGTTCTAAAGGTGCAGACTTGGGCGCAGAGTCGAGTGGTACTTTGCCTGATACAGAGCTAAAGCTTGGCAGTTCTAAAGGTGCTGACTTGGGCGCAGAGTCGAGTGATACTTTGGCTGATACAGAGCTAAAGCTTGGCAGTTCTAAAGGTGCTGAATTGGGCGCAGAATCGAGTGATACTTTGGCTAATACAGGGCTAAGGCTTGGCAGTTCTAAAGCTGCTGACTTGTTGCCTCATAGGTCCAATGAGCCAAGCACCAAGTGAGGCATCTTCATTGGCATATTGGTGTGCAGTCACAATTAGGTACTCAGTGAAAATTAGTTTTTCAGGACACTATATTCTCTAAGCCAATAGCTTCAATCTGGAAAAAGTTTAACTTCTGTAAAAGTTGTGTCTGACTTCATTGTTTGTACTTAAAAGCATTATTTTTCTTTTCAAAATTTAGAGTGAGTATACTGAAGCAATTCGGTTGTGTCTATCCCTTAAGTCTCGTGTGCGTGCGAATACATCCCTTTGTTTGTTATTTCAGTTTGCTTGATTTGGTTTCTATCCCTTAAGTCTTTACTTTCTGCTTGCATAAACACCTTTGTTATCAGTTTGTGCCTTTCACTCACAGTTTACACAAATAGAAATCTAAGTAGTTTAGAAACTCAGTTTGAATATGAAATTTAAATCAGAGCCGTAATTTTAGTGAATGAATTGAATGCTAATTAGGGTATCCATATGGTACTGAAATTTCTGATTGTATCTAACTTTTAGTGATTGGTGGAAAATGATTGCTAGTTAGTTATTTTCAAGTGTCATACTTTGAGATCAGACTCTAGCTAGTAGTATAAACTTGGAATGAGATCCATAACACAATATAATTCTAGTTTGGGAGCTTAATGTCGTATTGAAAAAGCGTTTTCAAGATACACAAACAGTCTTTAGCCATTGATTAGGAGTTAACTAATGACTCAACTACAATGTCACCACGAGGAACATAGAAGATTATTAATTATTAATTAGCCTTTTTTCTAATATACAAAAAAGTCATATGGAAGTAATTTTTAGGTTTGGAAGGAAGGCTCTATGGGCAGGTGAGAACTGAGAACTTTTGGGTCATCGTTTCATCTTGTAATTCAGAAGAATTAATTACTTCATTCAAAGAAGTCGAGTCAGGGCTCTTGAACTTGTGTCGATTCAGGAATGGCCTTTGACTTTCTATGTAAGCGAAATTCTTTCCATACATTACATGCATCCACTTCAAGTTCAATATCGATCACATGATTTTAAATTGTGGCTTAGGTCGCAATATCGATCACATGGTTGCAGACATTGCATCTGTTGTTTTTAATTTGTACCAATTATTATAATTCATTGCCTATCTGAAAAATCAAACATCTAATTTCCCTCTAAAATCTCATATCTATCTGATTATCAACTTCTGGTTACTATAAAATATCCCCCCATTCCTTTAAAATATTGATTCCAATAAAGAGAGTAGTTCACAAAGCTTAATTATACAGCCGATGATAATATGTGCATTCACAATAACTGTTTCTTGTCCTGCATTCTCTTAGATGTTTGACATCATATTCATCCCAAAACAACTATGAGTAGCATGCTAATACTTTGTGAAGACACAAGCAGAATTTACATAATAGCATTTGCAAATAACAAAAATTGCACCAGAATCCAGACAAAGATGCAATGGTAAATGCTAGTACTTTGTGAAAATCTTTACTAACTTCAAAAAAATCCGTTCTAATGTAACTAGAAAAAGGAAACTAGAAAGAAAAAGTAAAGAAAATTGTAGTATGAAAGCTTCAAATTCTCAACAATTACATCCTTAAAAACGGATTAAGTTAAATACTGCCGCCATAGTAATTAACATTTGTTTCTGTCAACATCCCAGATAAAACTAGCAACAGACCATACAAGATATCTTTCTCTTTCATTCTTCATTCCAAAACAACTATGACGAGCATGCTAATAATTTGTGAAAACACAAGCATAATTACATAAAGTGTCAACTGTGCTAGCAAGGAAAACATACTAGTATTTGCAAATAACAAAAATTGTACTAGAATAACTTGAAACTCTTTTGAAACTTGCTAGTACTTTGTGAGAATCTGTAATAACTTGTAACTTTCCGTTCTAATGGCTCAGTTTCTTTCGCGCAAGGAAATTATAAAATGAAACTAGAAAGAAAAAATAAATAGAGTCGCAGTATGAAAGCTATCCAAAAGAACTTGTATGAGCTGCAAAATTTACAAGTGAAGAAAAAATATCAATAGACAAACAGTTAAGATACATGTAAGCTAAGTAATTGCAATGGTTTAAAATTTCTCAAACTAACCTTTTTAACTTCACTAGCGTAACGATCAGTGGAGTGTTCGACATGACATGTGCAAAGGCTCCTAACAATAAAGATTTGAAATTGTACAAAGAAAAAAAGTTTAAATATTTTTTAGGCGAAGGGAGACAATATATAGCAAACTCCATGTCAAAATAGCTATTTACAGACTAGTTACCGTTAGAAAGGTATCAAAGTTAGATATATAAAAAAGCTACTCACAAATGCCACTACAATTTATTGATATTTAAAATCACAAGAGTAAATGATTCTATAAAACGAGGTAAAGGACAAATTCTAAATTTGCCACCCAACAAACCATATGCAGACTTCTTGTCTCAAAATCAACACTATCACAAAGATAAAATTCTAATTTTCTTTTATTCATCAAAGCGCTTTTCTTGCTACTTGTTGTGTTCTAGCTCAGTAAGACGAAAAAAAGTATGATTATATTTGCAATGCAAGGTTGCTAATTTTTCATGAAATAATCGGGTAGTAGATTTTAGGAAACACTGGGGTAGTGTTTTCACCTTGGAGTATATTATGCTTCTGATACGTTACTGTGTAGGGTGTACGAGGTTAGGAAAAAGGGAGGAAAGGCAAAAGGGACTAATTTTCTTTTTATCAATTAAATGTGCACGTCACAAGTTTATGATACAGCTATTTAAGAGGAGTACCACTTAACAAAGCACACTGTGAGGCTAAAATACCACCATTTCGCATGCTATCAATGTCACTAACAGAAAAATCCTAAACTATCCATCATTCTTAGTAAAAGGCTTTGAAACAAGGCATTGCAGGAAGGAATGGAAGTCTTGGTGGAAATATAGAGAATGCGACCAATATCATGTAGTTTCTTCTTTTCTTGGACATAAGATGCAATGCTGTTGAAGGAAGGACAGAGCTTCAATTACAACTTCATTCTTTGGAAAGTCAATACCATTTGTGGGTGCTAGAGTAAATGAGAAATGTGGCTCCCCCAAATAGGTATTTATGATGTCTAGTAACAAACACCAAATATCCCCGGTATATTTTGCGATTCTCTCTGCTCCATATTTGGAAGAGTACACTCTAAGATAGTGTAAGGAATCAATCTGAATGCATAGAAAAGCAAACTGAAGAAGGAAGAGAATGTAGGGAAGAAGAAAAGTTCTGAAGGAGAGGAATAACAAATGGCTCAAAAAGAGGTGTAGAAGAGAATGCATACTGCAGAAAATTAAAATAATTAGATCATACTATAAAATAGAACTTGAATAACATATACCGATAGAGTACTCACTACACCATATGAAACATGTGTAAACAGCTGCTTACTTACACTATACACCATATGAAACAAATGTAGGTACAGAAGCTTGTTAAATTAGTGGTACTGAACATTTCCATATCATACAGAGAGCATTTGTGTTTTACTCAGTATTGCTTGGTTCTCCCCGTATATCTTCCACAAAACCACAGAAAAATGCAATCAGGACATGAAATTTCATAGGGAAAATCACTTCAACTGAGAAAGACGGAAGAAAGATCGAGATTTTAAAGTCTATCCTCATGAAAGCAACATAACTGTACGTGGATTTTGGTAACCAACGACAAATCTCTTTAAAGAAACATTCAACTTGAAGCCCAGCAATTTCTGCCTATCTCCAGAACTGTGAGGTTAATTTCAACTAATTACTGTCTATGTTCAAAAAGAAATGAAGATCAAAGAAACCATAAAATTGTTCTGCTCTAACCTTCTATTTTAAATCAAAGAAATGAAGTCAAACTATTTTGATATAAACTATAAGTTGTTTCCATGAACTATCATGGAGAGCTTCTGAAAATAAGTTCAGAAGTGAAAACAACTTATATCAGTAACAATAATGCTACTTGTAGCGAGGGAATGCATAGAGAATGAGTTCAGAGACAGTTGGTGCATTTTTAGGGCTTTGGCTTCCGTGTTTTTTCGCCATTACGCTGTTACGCCAAGTATTCCGCTATGCACTGCATTTTCATTGGCTAAACTTGTATTCGTGATGCTCTCATGAGGATTCATCTCGCGAAATATAGCAATTCTCTATCATTAAAGAAGTTCAAATAAGTCGATTTAAACATTCTTATCATACAAACTCTTGTTAACTTAAAAAGTTGGACAAGATAGACTATAACTGAAAAACTCATCCAAACTAGGCCCATGCTAATCCATCCAATCATCTATAACTGAAACATTATAAATAAACTTAAACATTTTGTAACTAACTTCTTCACACTCAGTTTTCACTCTCATAACTAACACTTTCATAGAGAGAGAGAGTAGTGAGCGCGAAAAACAAGAGGGCGAAGCAGTTACAAAATGTTTGAGTTTAGTGTGTCATTTATCGGCAAAAAATAGATTATTGCATGGATTAGCTAATATAAGTTTGTATAGTTAATCATTTACCAACAAGCAATCTTAAACTTCTAAATAATTGTGTACGATAAGCATGTTTGAATTGATTTATTTGATCTTATTTCCTGACATAAACATTTGTGATATTGTTTATTTTTTATTTTTTTTAAATAGATTGTGATGTTGTTTATGAGAACTAAAAAAATGAATTTATGACATGTTTGTAAGTTATTATTCTTCATTTCTCTCCATGATAATTGATGAAAACAACTTTTGTCCAAATTTTTTTTGATGAAAATACAAAAATAATAATGTTTTAAATTAAAAAGGACACTTTTTTTATTCGTGAAAAATTGACTATACAATTTTCAATGCAATACTTGATATATTTACTTCCTTAATCAGTATCACCAATTAGCATTTCCCTTTGTTTATTTGTTGGTTAAGTGTCAAATATAAAATTTGTTAGAGTTTCTTATTGGGAGGTTAGTATGTGGCATATTCTAATTAGACAATGGTATATATCATTATGATACACCAGTGTTATCCGAATAAGAGGATCACCACTTACAAGTTTAATAGCATACTACAATGACAGTACATGTCATTTTGAAATACCCACACCCGAGTGATTTACCAGGGAAATATTATTTTCAACCACACCAGTTAGATTATAGTTGTACTTTATCCACTAGATTAGGAATAGAGTCCTTTTTTTGGCTAAAAATCTTATTATTACACTCTTTCTAACTTATCCAAACTCAAGAAAACTAAAGGGTTAATTAAAGTTTCCCTTGCCATTTAGGAGAGTTTTGAAAAACTCCCTGTAAAAAAATTTATATCCCCCCTTTTAGAACATGAATAGTTCGTACAAGTTCTCTTAGATCCTCCTTTGATGATAACAAAGTATTGAAGAACAATTGGATTAATATTAACATATGTTCAAGTGCGCAAGATCTCTTATCATGAAGAAGGAACATATGACCAACATCATAAAGGGATTGGGAAGCTTAGAAGACTACGATGGAAGAACTAGTGGAAGGTTAACCAGAAGTCAACGTCCTTAGTAGAAGGAAGTCTACAAGAAACTGGGAGTGATCGCCACAGACTTAATTTGCGCAGTCTAGAAGGGGGACCATGAATTTGCAAAGGGGTAAAACTTAAGAGACCAAAAGTGCTATTTTTAAACATAGGGGACCAAAATCGCAAGTTTGTGAAGAAACAATAATAAGAAATTACAAATGAAACAGTAGAAACATGAATTTAAATAATGCTACCCAAAATAGTTACAGATCTTTAGGGGTGTAACGGTTCGGTTTGGATCGATTTTCAGTCAAAAAAATGTCTGAATCGATGGAATCTTGGTTGGTTCGGTTTTCACTCTTTTTTAAAAGTGTCCCTTCGAAAAATAAGAACAATCTTATGAATAGTATGTTTTTTATGTTTTATGTACTTGGAGGAGTTAGAGGTTAGAGTGGTGGGAACTCCATATTAAACTGGTCCTAGTATCCTATTAGAGTGGTCTTAGTACCATAATAGAATGATATCAATACCATGTTTGAGTGGTCTTAGCACCATATTTGAAGGTGTATTTCTAGAACGGATCATATTGTGTAGTAGGACTACGATATAGTTGTAGTTGGGTTGTTTTATCCTGGGGCGTCGTGGTTAATAGTCTACTTGCATAATTTTAGACAATGTCACGAAATGTTTTAAAGAGAGTGACCTAGTCTGCGACTCAACCAAATAATCTCTTCAATGACTAGCAACTTTTTAACTGATTTTTTACTATTGTTCCAATAGTTCTCTCGTTCATTTTTCTACTATTACTCCCCTACGATATTCCATAACGTTCAGTTACCCCTTAAAATTACATAACGTTAGTCAATTTGCCCCTCCGTCAAAAAAATTTGGATTTTTTTTTCCGGTTATGAGCAATTACCCCCTTGAAATTTACCACTTATGTGCAAAATATCCCTTGAACTTGAAAACTTATATTTTTTTCTTATCCTTGACTATATTAAAGGTAAACAATTAACACTAAAAACAGAGAATTGAGAGAGGTAATCCAACCAGGAGAACAAAAAAAATTATATATTCTCTAATTCTTTGTTTTCTGTTACGATCACTAAAATTTATAAGTGTTGATAACACTATGGTTTGATGATAATAGTTAATGATCCTTTCATACATATTAGCTAGCAAATGTATTGCTACTTACTGAAGGCTTTGTTGGAATTAGAAATAGATTCATATTCAATGCAAATTTAATTCTTTGTAAAAATGGAATATGATCAATGCATCTCACGGAACAGATATAACTTAATTACTTCGTGTAAATTGTATTTCACATTGATAATTTTTGTAATCATTTTATATGTAACAATTAGACATTATGTTATACGCTAATTGTTTGTCTTTAATATCTTTTGAATTGAGGAAAAGAAAAAAAAAGGCTTACTTTGGTATGGGAATTCCTTTCGTAATTAAGTCACTACAAGTCAGTGCAGAAATAGTTCAAACGTCTTACTTTGGTGGAGAGATTTGAAGCTTTTAGACTGCTGCATACCAGATTGTGAGGATTGGTTCGTTAATTCGGTTTGTCGTCGGATAGGAGATGGGAATGACACTCGCTTCTGGCTTCAAAGATGGGTAGGTGATTTCACTCTGAAAGATAAATTTCCTAGACTTTTCTCTAAAGGCAAGAGGAATCATTGATAATAGCATTGGCATTCCTTGTGTTTTCTGGTTAAATTATGATGAAAGTTGCGACCATCTCTTTATCTCATGTTCGTTTGCTAATTCTGTGTGGACTGATTTCTATCATTGGCTTGGTGTTGATAGTGTCAGAGCGGTCAGGTGTGTAGATCATTTTGTTAAGCATGGAAGCATTTGTTTTGGTTTTCAGCAAGGAATGATTCAATTTTTAATGGCATGGCTATTGTTGAAAACAAAAGTCTTTGTCTTGGCTTTGGTTTTGTGTGAAAGGGGGAACTAAAACAGGGGTATTGTTTTCTGATTGGTTGTTAAAACGATGTCTTGCTTGAATTTTGTGTGATTGCTTGAACTTTCGCACAAGGAAATTATAAAACGAAACTAGAAAGAGAAAACAAATAGAATCGCAGTATGGAAGCTTCTCTATATATGATGATTGCAGTGGATTTCTTCTATGATGAAATCCTCTATGATGATTGACATGAATTTCTTCAAAATATTCTCAAGTGTTGATTTTGGTATTCGAAAAACATCTAAATAAAACATTACCAGAATCTGCAAGCCCTTATACTGTGTTATCCATTTCATATTATCAACAACAAGAACAAAAACATTACCCCAACAACGCAGTCACGGGCAATGCTATTTTTTCGCCACGTTCCAAGATTAATTGTCTCTTTTTCTTTTTCTTTGTACCTATTTGTCAAATAGTCTAATTTCATTTTAAACTACTTATATTTGCAATGCAAAGTTGTGAATATTTCTTGAAATAATCGGTTAGTAGATTTTAGGAAACACTGGGGTAGTGTTTTCACTTGGGAGTATATTATGCTTCTGATACGATAAAAAAAAGTACGATTATAATGCAATGCAAGGTGGCTAATTTCTGTTGGAATAACCTGTTAGTAGAGTTTAGGAAACACGGCTGTGTTTTCACCTTGGAGTATATTATGCGTCTGATACGATACCGAATAGGGTGTATGAGGTTAGCAGAAAGGGAGGAAAGGCAGATGGGACAATTTTCTTTTTATCAAATAAATGTGCACGTCACAAGTTTATGATATAGCTAGTTAAGAGGAGTAGCACTTAACAAAGCACATTGTGAGGCTAAAATAACACCATTTTGCATGCCATCAATGTCACTAACAGAAAGTCCCAAACTAATCTTCCCATCATTCTTAGTAAAAGGTTTTGAAACAAGGAATTGCAGGAAGGAATGGAAGTCTTGGTGGAAATATAGAGAATGCTACAAATTTCATGTAGTTTCTTCTTTTCCTGTACATAAATAGTGATGTACATCTCATAAGTTGCAATGCTGTTGATAATAAAGTTGACATCCTATTTTGCATAAAAAATTTAGAATGAAATATATAATTGGCTAAGTGATGTGATATATATGAATCTGAATGAATAAAGAAATATATGTGAAGCGTTGAGCTTGCAAGTAGACCAGATGGATCACGATATACTCGTGCCAAAGACTCGACAATATGAAAACCAAAAGCATTAAACATTCTGGTTCATTTTCTTCACCAATAGGTTCACAAATTCCAAAAATAAGGTATTCCTCCAACAAGAGAGTGTTATAAGAGAGCCATAGGCAGTAAACTTGAAACAAATGATTAGGAGAACAAACAAGCTTCATAAAACACACCTTTGAGATGCCATGCCACTAATCAACATGCCATGCTATAACCAATATTCAAGCTTATATTTGCTTCATAATCATAACTATGCCGTCTTAATTTAAAGCCATACTGAGAAACTGATTGGTAATAAATTATATATACATGGAAGTGGAAGTATGAGGAAAAAGAGATTGGTACTTATTTCCTAAACAAAACACTTTATATGGAAAGCAAAATACATATAAATTTTTAACCTATAAATTACGGAAACCTCTATGATTCGGCATGTCCCGGAGTCCGACATGTATCGGTGTTCGATACTCATATGATACTTGTATGACACGTGTCAGACAACCTCATACCGGTGTCCCAAAGATTTGTCTTTTTTACTTCGTTTCGACACTTCTTGGAGAGAAATGATATTTGAACAACCATTTTTTGACAACTCTTGTGACAACTTTCTCTCTCATACTCACATTATCTTTTTACTTTCTCTCTTACTTTGGTTTTTGTGCCACTACCTAAATTTCTTTGTATATGATGGTTGTCCAAGAAGTTGTCCGACAAAGGGTTGTTCAAATAACATTCCTCCTTCTTGGATCGGTGTCCGACACTTGTATGACACTCATACAACACGTGTACTGAACAACTCGGACAGGTGTCCCAATTTTTTTTCTTAGCTTAGATACACCTTGGACACATGAGAAATATCTACAAGATTAAAGATGTGGAAGCAATGTTGATCAATTAAGGGGTTAAAGACATTAAATTTGTTAATGTTTTAATTTTGTGTTAGTAGATGGATAAAAAAAAGGACAAATACTATCCAATTTGATTTTAGAATTTTTTAAAGAAATAAATTGCTCAATTTAGATGCACATTTATATATTATTATTCTTGATTTAGTTCATTTACAATTAATACTAATATTTGATTTAAGGGTTAAATAATTTTTTGGTCCCTATAAATTTTTGAACATGGAGTTTTAGTCCCTGTTAAATTAAAAATTGTTTAATTATGTTTAAACTTTAAATTTTTAGAATAATTTTTTAAAGACTTATTTAATTCATTATAAAAAGTTCATTTGCAAAAAATTA
>Ga0099826_10001008_pt1 | contig 15777 bp, 8 predicted proteins | sample Mtrugardesep15_FD_76830 | JGI IMG/M metagenome (GOLD analysis project Ga0099826, IMG submission 76830) | Root nodule microbial communities of legume samples collected from California, USA - M. trunc garden sep15 | ecosystem: Host-associated > Plants > Roots > Nodule | place: USA: California... | reverse complement strand
TTTAATCATTTCGGTTAAGTTTCAAAACATTCGGGGTTGTAGAAACCCAAGGTATAATTGACCTTCATCCAACTATACCCCAAGATATTGGGAGTAAATTGGATAAATAAATATGAAAATTTGAAACTCATTTAATGATTAGAGTAAGGGTATTTTAATACAATATACATCAATTAAGTGATTTCTTAATCCATGTACAACTGCAAACAGATCAAACTACCAAAGTTTAGGAAAAAGAGTAGATTCATAGCAATACCCCCTATATTAGAGTAACTGTCAGTTACTGTTCTGTTAAACCATCATTACAGCTGTCAGTTAATTGGTCAGATAAAACCTTTTCAACAAAAAAATTTGGTTAGATAGCAACATTCCTCGACTATTCATGTACAGTAAAAGAACACCGACAATGTTGTCAACTGCGGATTGCGGAAAATAGCGGATTGTTCAAATTCAACTACGTTACGGTGCTATAACCGCTATTTGACAACACTTTGAACTAAATCACCGTTCGCCATTTGACAACATGGCTCACTCAGAAATCTCTCAGAGAACATTTTCACCCACTTTCTCTTTGACTCTTGCATTTTCTCACACTTAATTTCTAGCACCCACTAATCCTGAACTAGCTCCACCGCATAAAAGGAATTATTGATTCTTTCTAAAAAAGTATTTCCTGTTTAGCAACAATGAGCCAATTTTTTTTTTTTTTATAAAAGATGTATACGTTATAGGCAAAAAATTCTGCAAAAATAATAATAAAATATTCTATGAAGAGTTATCTTTCAATCAATAGTATTTTCATGTGGTAAGTAACTTCATGGAAGCATTTAATTTTTAACTGCATTTAATTTTCTCGTAGCTTTTTAATTTAAATCGGAACATTGAGCTATCTTGGCTTTACTAATTTGGAAAACATCATCTCACGAGAATTCCAGACCCTCCAAAGATTAAGGAATTAATGTGATCTTCTTGAACTAAGCAAACATTTTCATAGAAGCAATTTCTCCTTGGCTTCTATATTGGTATTTCATTTCAGATTATATATTCATTTACTAGACTACTACAAGTTATCAGATGTTCGGATCCACATTTGTGAAATCCAAACTAGATTTTGATAATTTCTCCACATGTTGAAGTTATGATTTTTAAACAGAAGGAGGAGATGAATAATAAGAACTATCGATAATAGCTTAGTAACTTTATACAAAAGACTAACATCAGTCTCTATTAATAGAGATACATAACTCCTACCTAATCCTAAGTAAATAGAGAAATAAAAAAACAAACCATCATAATAACTAAGTAATATGGATACTTACCAAAGTTGATATTCTAAGATTGGAAACTAATATAATGATATAATGATCTAAGATACTCTGACATCATGTAAAGATATTATAGATATTTTATTATATTCTAAAATGGTATGAAGTATGTTAAACTAGAGCTGAAAAATGGAACCAAAAGATTAGGCTGAGAATTTTACACTAATTTTACTTCAAGTTTCCATTAGAGGTTAAAGTTTTCTAACATGACTTCATTAAAAGTAATAACAAAAACTAACACACGAACAAACAAACCACTAATTATTAAAGCAAAATTCAATACCCATTTTGAATATATATTCATATACTATAAATTATTGCATGTTCAGATCCACGATTGTGAAACCTAAACAAGATTTTGATAATTTTCTACATGTTTGGGTGTTCTCAAGTAGATTCGTTTACTTTAAATATGTTGAATTTTATGAGTTTTAGATAAAAGGAGGAGAAATAATAACTTTTAACACTGTTAACGATAACTAGATATGGACTTGACACAAACTTTATTCAAAAGACTAAACATTAGTACCTATTAATAGGGATACAGGACTCCTATACCTAATCCTAAGTAAATAGAGAAATCAGAAAACAAATCATGATAATAGGGCGAATTTTGGGTTCTCTAAACTTATTGCAGGTCCGTGTTTTTGAGTTTAGCTTATGGGAGGGAAATCATAAGCTTGTTGGGAACCTTACGTAAAACAGCTTATGGGAGCTCATAAGCTCTTACGATATTTACTTCCAGACAGCTCTATAAACACTTGTGTCAGTAAATAAGCCCTAAATAGGTCAATGCAAACAGCCCCTAGGTAATGTAGAAACCAATCTTAGAAGATATTCTAAGAGATAGACTCTAAGACTAGAAAAAATGATCTAAAGATATTTAATGATACTCATAACATAATATAAAGATATTTTAACATAAACAAACAAATAACTGGTTAAAGCAAAGTTGATTACCCATTTTGGAAATGCAAGCAACCATGTCCCCATCGTCGCTGCATGTATTCAGTCCTCCACAAGTGTCATTAGTTGTAGAATGCGCAAGTTTAATCCCCTCATTTTTACCCTTCTCTTCTACCTTACCCTTTTCTTCATTCTTTTTGGGTAAAGGAGGTGGAGCAGTAGCAGGAACAGGAGGAGGGGGTGCAGTAGCCGGAACAGGAGGGGGAGGTACAGTAGCAGAAACAGGTGGAGGTGTATTAGTAGTTTTACCATTAGCCTCCTTCTTTTCACCATTGTTATTCTCCACTTTAGGTAAAGGTTGTGGTGTCGGAACGGGTGGGATATTAACATCATTCTTTTTCTCTCCACCAACAGTCTTATTTGGATCTAATTTCTTCTCTTCTGGTACCGGAGAATCCTAAAATCCAAAACTAACTTGATTCAACCATTGTAAGCAAAATATTAGTAACAAAATAAACCATCAAATTAGTATCCGACTTTGTAGGGCAAACTTAGATAGGTCCAGAGATTATCAATATCTCCAAAAAGTCTCTGACTCTACTAAACTGTCAAGTTGGTCCTTATATTTAACCAACTTACATCAATTAAGTCCTTATATTTTAATCGCATACTATCAATTGGTCGCTATATTTAACCACTTATTATCAATAGGTCATGCTACCTAAAAAAGAAGTTAGTACTACAAAAGGAAACTTTTTTGATTTTTTATGGTTGATTACACAATTTTCAATGCAATAATTTACTATATAATTTCCTTTTTTTAGGATCGTTAACCAGTGACGAGGCACCTGTTAGCATTTCCCTTATCAATATAGTCCCTCCGACTATCGGAATGACTAAAATGAGTAAACTTTGACAGAATTGATGGCCTTTTTGAAATATTTATAACCTTGGAACTTAATTAAGAATGTCATACAAATACAAAGTCAGAAACTAATTTGGTATTTTACTCTAAAAAAAATGAAAATTTTCAAATAAAGGAAAATTAATAAATAAAAAACTCACCTTTGTTGAATCAATCAATTTTCTTAGGTCTTTAAGAAAGGAAGCATGAGAGCCATGAAACAGAATTAAAGAAAACAATAATAGTATCAGTAACGTGTGTTTTCCCATTATGATTTAGCTCCAACACGTTCAAAAATCACACCTTTGATCTTTGAATTTGATCAAGAAAAATTACATGCGGAATAGGCAAATTAAGAAGAAACAATGAAATCAGGAGAAACCCTTTTGGGAGAAAATTACTGGGTTGTGTTGAAGTGAGAAAATTGATGAAAAAACGAAAATTGAAGATGTGAGTTTGTGACGATGAGGAAGGAATTGAGTTTTTAGGATCAGAAATTGAGAAATTCGTGATATTTTGGATTGTGATGAAGAATTTGTGATTTGGGATTTGATTTGGAGAAGGAGAAAACAAAGAAGACTTCACGCTGAGTCTGTTTTTCTGCAGAGAACACTCTTTCGCGGAAAACGAAAATGAAGAACTGGTAAACGAGTTTGTGTAGAATGGGCCTTGTTTTTGGGCTTCATGATACACAGTTGAATTCTGCTCTTTACTCAAACGGTTTTGCTCATTCCCAAAGTAAATACCTAAACGCTGCGTCATTTGAGTCACGTAAGGGTATTTTAGTCATTTCACTTGAGAATGAGCGAAACTGTTTGGATAAAGAGCAGGATTCTACACGGTTGCTCTATCGGCCCCTCACATTGCTCAAAAGTTTTTTTGGATTTATCGGATTGTAACTTCTTATCGCACAAAGTTTTTAGAAGTGGTTATGATTAACTAGAAGAAACAATGAACCAATTATCTAAGATCATAAAGAAGGGAGACACCACATTTGCCTCCAAAACGTTTAGAAATCATGTATATGTGTCACTTTTCTTATATATTCAACATTTAATTTATTCATAGTGCGAGTCTTCAACATCTTTGTTCTTGCACTACTATTATTGTCAACGCAACATGCTTCCCGAGTACAACATAATGATTACTTTTGATACAATGATTCAATACTAGGATCCCACTCCAGCTCCCTCTTCAAGTTGAACCAGATTACCAATACCGCTTGTTGAAAAGTTCAGAGAAGCACCTAAAGTAATAACATGCCAACAATACAAGACCGTAAGAGAAGTAGATGTCATATCTCTACCTAAAATCTCAAGTTATTTGGCATATGATCATCTTTTATACATCCAACATTTAAAGGATAGCTAATGTGACTAGTCTCTCCAGCTAACGATGGATGTTTTAGGAGCAATTATTTGTCCTACTTCAAGTAAAGTGACACATGAATCAACCACGCACATGTTAAAATGAGAGAGATCGAAATAATATGTAGGAATAAGACCGCATAGTTGATTATTACTACAAAAAATTGAATTATAAATTTAGCTACCTCAAATAATTTTTTTTTTTAAAAAAAAAAATCAATATAAAATAAATCAAAAACTTATTGCCTGATTAATAAACGTATTCGTCTTATTTTTAGTTCTCTAACAACTATAGAGAAAACATTTTCAATGATAAAAATTATCTATAGCCAAACAAAATAGATGAGTTTATTTCAAATAGCTTATTTGTTTACATTTAAAAATGTTTGTCTATTTGGGGCATAGTCAATAATGAATATATTTAACATTTTATAGAGATTTAACATTTTAACCCTTAAGTTTAATATATAAGTTTTTAAAAATCAACTTTTCTTTGCTTCAAAAGAATTCTTTATTATTTGGTCTTGATGTGAAAATTACTCTAGCTTTACCACTATGGGAGACTAATCAAACATTCGACTATTCTATGCAAGAATGAAATCAAATAGTTAAGTGTATGTTTGGTTCTACTTTTTATGAATGCAAGATTGATTTTAAATATTTAGAATTGATGTTGACATGTTTAGAAATTCTCCAATAGAATTAATTTTGCCTTTGAATTTATTTTAGTTTGAAGCTAGAAATTTAAACTTTTTTACAACTAACTTTTAGCATCGGAGTTATTGTTCAATCTATTTTTACATGAATGTATTAAAACATAAATCACTTCAAAATCAAGTTTTGTTACATGAGAACCAAACATTCATTAAGCAAATTTTAATGTGCTTGCATTCCCTCCTTAATTTGTAATGGACCATAGTCAAGTTATCACGATAAGTCTAACACAAGGAAAAGGAGGATGATTATTCCAAGGTCTTTGAATTCCTTCTTTGAACCTTGAGACTACACATTCAAACCTAAAACAATGTGAAGATGAGAGTTACAAGAGTCTTGTAATCTAAGCATTGATTATCTACCACCTCTCTTGAATTTCCTAAGCCACATTTTTCTCCTAAAGATTTAAGAGGAGTTTCACCATTTCATCCAAGAAAAAACAATCCAAGAGTGATTAGTGAGAAATAAAGTTCTAGCAATCCTCTTTCCATTATAGCTTGATGAGTTGAGAAATATCTTCCTGTATTGAGAGAGCTATTGTAATTCTATTTTTCTATAAAGTGGAAATATTTTATTGGACTAGGTGTTGTGGTTTTTGCTTTTCATATTGAGTTTTCCACATAAAAATTCTTGGTGTGATATTTCCACTCTATATTTTTTGTTTTGTTTTGTTGATATAATCAACTTCTCTATAAGCTTCCTAGAAAGAAGTATATGATAGGAAGAAACATATTTTCATTCAAGCCGGAAAGAATAAAGTGTTGTATAATTGCAAAATGCAAACATAGTACATAGCTAAAATGAATTATAAGTTACAACCTCATTAAAGATGTCTGATACTTGGGTTAGACAATGACTCCTCTGGAATCTTAAAGTTGACAAAAGGTGAGAGAAAAAGATGGAGAAATATGTAACCCTTTAAGCCTCCAATGTCACATTCTTAACTATAAACTTGTCACATAGCTAATGAAACTGACATTGCAACGATAACCGGTGGAGGAAATGCCTGTGATTGAAAGAAGATTCGGTGATGAAAAGAGCAGTCTATTAGATGAGTTTGAGAGGCTTTCATTCGAGGCCCACGCGGCGCAGCTACACAGAGCCATGCTAAGGCGGAGCCAATTGGAACCAGGGTTGCAAAGGTCGCCGTCACGACTCATTAGCATAGCTCCTCCAACACCTCTGGTGAATCAGGTCATGCAAGGGCCTCATCATGGCAATGGTCATGGGTTAAGATTTCATAGGGTTTTGAAGAAATTACTCAAACTCAAATCTATTTTGGGTAGGAAAAAGATGAGAGCAGGAAGAAAATATGTCTCAGATCCTTGTGATATTATGTTTTCCAAGGACTTCAGCAGATCACTACGGTTCTGATGAAAATGCCATGCCAAAACATTATTTAATACTACTATCAATTTGTTGCTCTTCTTAGTGATCACTGAACTATCTATATGTTATTATCTATCAATTATATGTTCTAATAAATATACTTATGTAATTTTTTGCTGTTAACTAAACTGACCTATCTATCTGCACTATATGTGAAGTCCTATAGATTAGCTGCCAATGAATCATAAATACTTATCGGATTAGGCGTGCCTCGGTATCGGATACATATCGTGTCCGACACCGACACATATGATTACATTGAATTATGTCATTTTTTAAAATTATTATCAATGTTCTTTTTTTGAAAGGGAATTATTATCGGTGTTGACATGTCCGTGTTTGTGTCTTGTCTGTGTCCGTGTTTCGTAGTTAGGTGCACAGTGCACTACAATTTTCTTGTTGCTCTTCTTATTGTTCACTGTACTATTACGTATCATGGACCATAAAATTAAGGGCGTTAATCATAGTTCACGTATTTCATTCAAATTTCTAAGCTTTCACCTCAGGGTCCAAACAATCGTTGAAGCTTTATTTTGTAAACTGCATGGAAACTATTGGAATGAAAGGTGCTGGTCATCTATTGATATGGTAACGGAACTCTTATTGAAGGTGGTGTTCATCCTCTTAAAAGTGTTGGTCCTTTGTGTATGGCAATGGAACTCTTTTTGAAGGTGGTATTGGTCTTCTATGATATGAAAATTGAACTCTTATTGAAAGTGGTGTTGGTCTTCTAAAGGGTGTTGGTCCACTCGCAACTTGAGGAGAAGGTGTGAGTCCTTTGATAGGTAGTGGTTTGAGTCCTAATTCATACCTCATTCTCTCCAAAAGTTAATTTTTTTTTTACATTTTTCATATCATTTTGTCCTTTTGTTCTGTTTGCGTCTGAATCAAATCTAAAATTCAGAAGAGACTTCAGTGACTTGGTGTTGGGTGACTTTGGTGACTTTAGTGTAATTTAGATGAAAGAGAGTGATGATTGAATGATTAAAATAATATATTTTGATGAGAAAATTATTGATTAGGAGAGAGATAGAGACAAAGACACCCAAAGACACCGAAACCAAAGTCACCGAGGGCTACCCCTAAAATTGATATGTAAATACAAGTAACCAAAGAACAAAATCATAAGAGACAACATAGTATCATCCTTGCTACCGACCAAGAGCTAGCATATCAGCAAGCAAATGTCATAACATCGACCCTCTTCCATTTCCCCCTTCATAGCTTCACAGTCATGGCTCCTCCAATTCCCACATGCTATCAACCTTATACACTAATCAATATCCCATTTTTCACAACCAAATCCAACAATAACAAAACCATTAATCTCCAACCAATTAAGCCATTTATTCTAACCACACACTCTTCCTCTATCAAACATGCAACAAACAAACTCGTTGATTTTCAGGACAAAACAACTAGGTCCCAAATCAAAAACCTTGTCCAAAAAATCACATCATTATCCTCCTCAAAAAACAAAACCCAATTGCTACAACAAATTCTAGAAAAAGATGCTACTGAATTCCAAATTCAAACAATATCAGATTTCAATCACCTTCTCATGGCTCTTGTAATTGCACAAAAACCAGACCTTTGTCAAATAATGTTCACAAAGTTGTCAGCTTTTCATCTTGTTCCAGATTGTTGCACCTATTCAACCATGATAAGGTGCCACTGTGAGAAAAATGAACTTGAAGAAGCAAAAAGAGTGCTTTTTACTGTTCTTGAAAATGGGTTTGAACCAGATTCTGCAACTATAACCGTTTTGATAAATTCCCTTTGTAAAAGGGGTAAAGTGAAGAAAGCTATGGAGGTTTTTGAGTTTTTGGAGAGAAAGGATTTGAATCTTGGTGTACAAGCATACAATTGTTTGTTAAAAGGGTTGGCTTATGTGGGTAGGGTTGATGAAGCAGTTGAGATTTTGATGGATATGAAGGAAGGAAATATAGGGGTTGATAATTATTCTTATAGTGCTGTTATGAATGGATTATGTAAAGTGGGACGTTCGGAGGAAGCGATGGAGTTGTTGAATGAAGCTGTTGAAGTTGGATTGAGGCCTGATGTGGTTACTTTTAATGCATTGATTGAAGGTTATAGTAGGGAAGGAAGAGCAATGGAGGGTGTTGGTGTTTTGAAGATGATGAAGGAGCATGGTTGTGAAGCTGATTTGATTAGTTATAGGACTGTTTTACATGGGTTGTTAAAGTGGAATGAAACTGTGGAAGCATTTGGGGTTTATAAGGAAATGGTGAGGGTTGGATTTGAAGTTGATTTGAGGATGATGGGGACTTTGGTGAGACGTTTGTGTAAGAGGTCATGGAGGGAAAAAGGGTTACTTGAGGATGCTTGTGAAGTGTTTGAGAAAATGAAAGAGAGGGGTTTGGGGGTTGATAAGAGGACAACTGAGGTGATGGTTGAAGCATTGTTTAGGTGGGAGAAGTTTGATGAGGCTTTGGTAAATTTGAATGATATGATTAGGTGGGGTTATTCTGTTGAGGGAATTGCATTTGAGGAAATGATTGAAGGACTTTGTGGTAAGGGTAGAGTGGATGAGGCATTGTCAACTTTCCTTCTTTTGCATGCAAATGGAAGGATTGTTGATAGAATTTGTTATGGTGTATTGGTTAATGAACTTAATGCACATGGAAGAGAGTACTATGCTTCTTTTTTGTTTGGTCTTGCACTAAAGAAAGGTGCTGTTCCTGTTCTTAACAAGGAATTTAAAGCTGACAGAAAGGAGTTAGCCAACATTTGGATACTTGGTGAGTGACCTTTTGTTGTGTCCGGAGGGTTGTACACCATGAATCTTTCAAAGCAACTGTTTGGAGCTTTGCTTCTAGCGTGCAGTTTCATCGTGATCCTTACTTTTTCCAAACACGCTATTAGTCAACTCAAGCAGGCTTAATGATGCTGAAATGGATAGTGCGTAGCTGGTGGATAAGGAATTTCAAAGGTGCGGAGTCTTGGAATACCATGATTGCAAGCTATGTATGTCCTAAGTGACTGCTTTGAACTAACCTTGAATAAGAGTACAATGGTGACTCTGCTTGTGCTCACAGAGGGTTGTTGGTTGGAAACAGGATTGTTCTTGGATTAGAAGATACCACTTGCTTGGTTTGAATATTCAACTCAGAAAATAAGTATGAACAGAAACATAATAAGAAGATAGTTTGATCAAACTTTCAAAGTGATAGTAGACCATTGAATCTCATGACATGCTTCATTCAATTGATATTCACCTAAGCAATAACTGTTACTCTACCAATTTGATAGTAGAGCATTGTGCTCATAAAATGAATGTTCTGTCGATTCCATTGCTTGTATCGCTGGTTGTTATCGGTCCTGTTTTGTAGCGAGTTGAGTGGATTTGCCTTTCTCTTCTTCTGTGTTGTGTGTTGTATTATCCATTGTACTCCTTGTTTAATATAATTAGTTGTTTCTGCTGGTTAAAAAAAGAGAGTATTTTTGTAGGTGTTGGTCTGTTACTCTGTTAGGCTCTTTTGTGTAGAGAATGTTCTCTCAAGGTGTACACCTATTGAGGTGTTCAACAAATATTTTTCTTAATTTTGAAGTATGTTGCATAACTTCTTATAAAAAGTGATTTGATTCGTGACCCGATTTAATTTTTTTTTGTGTTGTTTGGCGTTTGTAGCAACACATGAATTGATCACAACACAACAGACAACATCAGTAATTGTTCTATATATTTTTAAAAATAAATAAATGTTGGATATTAATTTTATTAATATATATATATATAATGTGGAAATATGAGTGGTGTGATAACTTTAACTAAAATTGTGTAATAAATAAAACTAAGATTTTTTCATAGGTGAACCAACACTTGTTGAGTTTAGTAAGTTGTTAGCAATGATGTGAGTTTGACCTCTCGTATAAGACCTTCCTCCCCTTCTCTAGCTTATGGTTATCTTCCTCTCTTCATCTAATTTCTTATATTTTACTATCATTTGCTTTAACCTGAGGTCATTAGTGAGTTATTAGTCATGCTCTCAAATTTCCTGTATATGAATTTCGTTGCCATTAATTTTATGACAGTAAACCCTTATTCTTGAAAGACAACAATTTCTTAGCAACCGTACTAGAAAGCAGTAGCTACTTATCCACAAATTTTATGGTTGATTCTTTCTTTCTGTTCATTCCATTGAAGACCGCGAAAAAATTATGACAAGGACAAAATTTCATGCACCACAATCATGATGAATAATGCCGCAGGAGCCTCGGTTTCGCAACTAAAGTTACAACAAAATTTTAACTCGTCGTTCTGATGCACATAGTCATTGTGCTCTGTTAACTATTACATATGCTACATGTTATTGTAAAAGAACAAAAGAAATCATGATACTCTGAACTTCTATTGACGAAAAAACTTGATATGAAATCTTAAGCACGGCTCATGTACTGTCCAGATCTTGTATCAACCATTATTTCCTCGCCTATATTTACAAAGAGCGGGACATTGACAATAGCACCAGTGTCGAGAGTTGCTGGCTTTGATCCACCACCTGTCAATCATATTCCATTCACAGTTAGTTCTACAAGGGAATGTAAGACAAAGGGCAATAAAAAAGCGCAATAGGATATCACAATTGTTTTTTTACTCTGAAGACAGATGTATAAAAACCGATCCTACTCTCTTGACATTCAATATATCTAAGAGGTCACGAGTTAGACTCTTACAAACGCAAGGTAAAGTTACCTACAATGGATTCACAGTGGATTCCTCTCTTTCATGGATCCTGCCAAGGTGGGGGCTTTATACCCAAGGATGTCCTTTTTTAGCTTTTATATTTATAAGACCAGTTATTAGCCGATAAAACCCATTCTCACGATTTGCACTCCCTTGTTTTTTTAATGCCAAATTTTGAAATATGCATTTAGGGAAAATTGTCAACGAGATAACTTTATCATTTTAGTGTATCAATGAACTTTTGTGATTCCATACAGGGCAGGCAATAACAATGCTTAAAATATAAATTTGATCAGAAATAAATTAGCAGTATAAGAAAATGGCATCACCTTGGGCTGTGTCACCCTTAAGTCCGGGCTCCACATCGACTACCTTAAGCTTGACTGTTATAGGGAGATCAACATCAATAACCTGAAAATATAAACAGACTAGTTGCTAAACAATTTTATTTATAAACACCATAATGCTAATAAGCGAAAAAGCTTCATTAGGTTCTGTCTTTAAAGTGAACAAGTATGATTCCATCCTTAAATTTTATGTTAAAAATAATATTACATCAAGAACGGATACAGCATTAATCACTTAAGGAGCCCTGTTCCTAGCAAGCTATAATACACAAGTATTGCATTCAATATACAAAGTTGCAAACACACTTGAAAGTTGAAACCATTAACTATTACAAGAATACACCTTGTACTTGTCATCGCTTTGAGTAAGCATTGAAACTATTTGACAGCAGTCCAAGTAAAACACCATTTGGAAAAAAGGATTACTCTCAAATAGCACATTGCATCAAAATATATAACCCCAAAGCATGTTTATAACATTGTACCATTCAACATTTCAGACAACCATGCAGTCCTTGTAAAGTGAAATACTATTAAAGATGATACAGAAACCATACAAATTCAAAGACATCAAGATAAAATAAAGCACTATTGGATTTGCAGTACACTTTAAATCAGTAAAATACATTAGCAGCTATGAATCGATGCTTTCCTCCATTGGGACAGATTAAATTGCAATTAGTTACTTCCCCTTATTTACTCATATAACCATAATTAAAGTTTTCAAATATTTGAGCTCACTTTTTGTCTTAGAACACATTTACCCATATTCATTATCATCAATACTGGCCTAGAAAATAAAGTTGAGTGTGAAAGATGGTAATAAATTATGAGATGAAAAGGTTACTTTTCCATTCCATAACAGCAAATTGCAGTCCATTCCCTCTTTCAGCCACTTTGTTTTGTTCCCAACTTCTGATTCATCCAGACGAGTCTCCTCGTATGTACTCTGATAATATAAATTAACAAAGTAAAAATTAAAGGGTATGGACTGAAAGCAAAAGAATTGTTGGAATAGAGAATTTGGACCTGCCTAATTAGGCTATATTTTCATTAATCAAGGACTGATAGGAAGTAATTAGTCATTGTTACGAAAAATATTGATATCTACAATTAGATTAAGTATAATTAAGGATTCCAGTTTCCAGATGATACCAAGTCCATGAAGACAAACTGAACACCATCTTTATATGTGAATTGTTTTGTTTCCTTGACTATATCAGCTTCATCAATCTGTCAAAAGGAAATAGAGCAGACAAGATAACAACAGAAAAGGTAAGTCCCAATAAGAAATTAGAAGCAACAGATTGATACAGAGACAGGATTCTTATAATACTTTGCAATTCATGTGCCATACCATCACTAAAGACTCTTGCCACTCACATAAATGAGTTAGATTAGCTTAGCAATTCACAAGAAAACAGGGTGGTTTATGAATTATCACATAACAGTCACATAAGTGAGTTAGATTAGCTTAGCAATTAACAAGAAAACCTCAAAAAAATAAATTTTTTTGGGGGGTGGGTTGGGTTATGAGTTATTACATAACAGTCATTTTTTAGGCACAATGATGTACCGGCTCAATTATCCACCCATATCATACTCGATATGTTCTGATATGCTGACAGGCACCAGTGCAGTATTGGAGACCCTTTTAAAAAATAGAAATAAAATCTGGAATGCTCTCGATACGACATCAACATGCTTTTGGCATGCAGTCGATACATATGACTCTTCTTCTTTATGGCTTCCCATCTTATTCCGAGGTACATAATTTATGTTGAATGTTGATACTCCCACTCATCAATTGTAACAAATGCAATTTATATCAAATTCACCCATTCAGCTCCTAATTCCCATATTCCTACTTATTAATTGCCACAGATGCAATTTATATCATCGCTTAACTTTCTCCACCCATATTCAAACTTTCATCACTTTTATTTATTTATTTATTTATTTATGTGCATCCTAAACATATTGCATCCTATATTTTTCAAGAAACGATGTGTTGTTGTATTGGATAAGTATAGTATCCGATACTCTTATTGTGTACTTGCATAATGGTTTAGGCATAAAATTGCAAGACGAGCAGCATAAAACCCTCCACACTAAGTTGCACCGAACTTGTATAACACACGAAAGATTGATCCCCTCACCAGCAAATCTCAATTAGGCCCGACAATCTGCTTCCATTCCACCTCCAGTAGGTAGGTATGACGCAAGTTTTAAATACTATCATATAAGCAGATTCAGAATTAATTCTCAAGATCTCCAGAGTGAATATGAGTAGGTAAAATTCTAATTTGTGAATGTGTGGAAAACCATGCCACACCTATATTACTAAAGTTTGTGACACAATTGCTACCCCATAAAAATGGGGGTTTCCGGTTGCGAGATGAAAAACGAAGTAAAACACAGGTTGAACAAGCAACTGACAAGGAAATCTAAATGTTTGGTTTCCAATTAGCCTCAATGCGTGTCTGGTTTCATTTCATGGTAGAAGGTATTATAATGAAACTTCATTAGAGTCCTCTTTTAGTGAAAGTAGAGGTTTTTGGATATTGTCTGGCAAAGTTGATTTTGCCTTGGGCGCTCGGTTTGGCTATAGTTGACATCAAACTAGATTTCAGAGTAAAAAGGTAACTTCCGCATTGAATCAAAAAATTAACACAAGTTTCACAGCAAACTAGATTTCAGAGTAAAAACCTAAATATAAATGATTTCACCTCAAACTCAATCGCAACTAAATAAATTTTACGAAAACCAAGGAGTAAAAGCCGTTACTTTAGGCCCACCAGCAAAAAGATTATTTTCTATTAGTTTTTACAAAGCAAGAGGGTCACACATTCTAGCAAAAAGGCCAAACCTTAAAGCATACACTGGTATTTATATAGCAAAAAGGTCACACAATTCGGAAAAAAGGTCCAACCTCTCTCAAAGTTTTATCTAGGTCTCACTCACCAATGAGTTAGCCCTAAATCAATTTAATTCAAAATTACGTTTATCAAACGCTCACCACCAATGTTGTCAAATAGCGGCGCTAAAACACTATAGCATAGCAAAATTGGAATAGAATAGACCTCCATTTTCTGCAATCCGCAGTTGAATAATACCGACACTCAATCATGTTTTTTCTTTCTTGGTAGGGAAAAAGAAGGCAACTATGACTACATCAAGCTTATCTCCCTCTACCCCTACCCCCAAAAAGAATCTAATAAAAATTAATCATCAAAATTCAAATTGACTTCAGAGACATAATCCAAGCAATTTCGAAGTAAATTCATATTCCTTCTTCTACTAAATCCACAACTAACCAATGTAACACACAGTAAAAAGAAAAAGATTTCAGAAAAACTAGGGCACATTACCGAACTTCCAGCTCTGAAGGTCTTATCAACAGTATTCCCAGTGAGATAATTCTTAAGCTTAGTCCTCACAAATGCAGCACCTTTTCCAGGTTTCACATGAAGAAACTCTACAAAAAAAATAAACAATGCAAAACCCAATTTTAATCATTAGTGATTATAATCAAAATCACAAACATTATGTTACTTAATAAATAAATACCTAAGACACGCCAAGGTGAACCATCAACTTCGATATTGGTACCAACTTTAATGTCATTACTAGATACAGCATAAATTTCTGTAAAAAAAAAATAAAAATGCATAGATTAGCAGAATTTATAAGGGGAAGATAGAATAGAGGTTATTGAAAGTTAAAACTCACTGAGAAAATGGGGTTTAGAAGGGGTGCGGATAGGAAAGTTGGAGGGGTATGAAGAAGAAGATTTGCGGAGAGAGAAAGATGAAGAAGAGAAATGGGAGAGGTTAAGCTTCAAGGTAGCACTTCCCGCTATCATGTTGTGTTGTGTTGTCTTATGTTTTCTTCTTACTGCAGAAAAATGGTCTAGAGGATAAGGGAAGCTTTTTTAATTCATTCACATTCTATGTTTTTAGCTAATTTATTTTGTTGTGTTTTGTTATATTATTTTAAAAGAAAATGTTTACACCAATTTTGGGCAGTCTTCCTATTTAGTTTTGTCGCAATTTATTATTATCTAAGGATTCAGACTGTGTCGTGTAATGTCATATTTTTTAGGTTGTTCTTTTTT
>Ga0099826_10001007_pt1 | contig 15779 bp, 12 predicted proteins | sample Mtrugardesep15_FD_76830 | JGI IMG/M metagenome (GOLD analysis project Ga0099826, IMG submission 76830) | Root nodule microbial communities of legume samples collected from California, USA - M. trunc garden sep15 | ecosystem: Host-associated > Plants > Roots > Nodule | place: USA: California... | reverse complement strand
TATACAGGTCAGTGGTGGTTTTCTTACAGATTTCCGTCATATGTATGAAGGGTTCAAAATCTTGTCTCCCATTTAACTTGGTTTTATAGATGAATGTGAGTATGCATGCAGCTTCAGAAACCATTGATTTTTCTGGAGGGCATAATTTGATGTGGAAAGAGTTGTAGGATAGTTGTCAAAAAATGAGAGTAAATTTTGTACCTAGGTGTTCAATTTGTGCTATAGATTTTATATTTGTAACTAAACTTCATTAAATATACATTGATCTCCCATGGGGTTTACACTAATTATAAAAAGACCCTTGATTTTTTGAAAAATTACACCTACCAAATTCTCAACAGTGTACTTTTCTTGAAATGAAATTACACACATTTTCTCCTATTTAAATGGACGGTTCAAATTAATTCTTTCTAGAGTGGTTGGTTCATACAGGGGAGTGATTTTAATGGAGGAAAGGGGAGGGAGGAAGGGGTATAAAGAGGATAAATTAAACTGTCCGGGAATTTTTCTTATCTCTTTGCTCAAAAAAATTGAACCAAAACTATGTTTAAAACGATCCATCCCTTCCTCTCAACCAAATAGAGCCTTAAAAATAACAAAGCAATTGAGGCTGATGTAATTTTTCAAACAAGAGTATCTCTGTAAATAATGTGAACCTCAAGATAGTCCAGTATAATTATTCTTAAATATATTGTAAAAAAAAAAGAACATAAATTCGTTCTTAGATCCTTTTCTTAAGTTACTTTTTTATTTCCAACTTTTTTTTTTTTGTTTCACTTGATTATTTTGTTGATTCAACAATAACCTATTTTTCCCAGAAAGAAATAGCGTCTCTTTCAAAATAAAGATGTACTTGTTTTCATAGGGTAAGGTTGTTACCTTGTCATTTGGTGACAAAGGGTTTCTAGTCAAGAAACAAACTATTAGCTCACTAGGTTAAAGGTTGCGTTTGTCTACTTCTACCTCATGCGACCATCTTTTTCTTGAATCCATCATATTATTTCAACTGGTTTGTAAAAGATTATGAGCTCTATCCTACCTATCTCTTGTGTTGCTGCATTCGTTCTATTTTACTAGTTGAAGATCTCTGCTAGCTTCTGAATCTACATTTACGTTTGTGACATTTATAATGTCACAGTCAAACTAATGACTATTTAGCACATGCTGATTTTCAGCTTGCCTTATACTTTATTCTCTTTTTGTGCAGGCGTATGTGGAGAAGGTTCAGAAGGCTTAGTGCAAGTATAGAAAGTTGACTATGTAATATATTTACTATCATTACTATATTTTGCTATAATACTCTTTTCCTTGCGTATTTATCTATGCTTGTCTGATGCAAGAAGTTTTCTGCACTGCTCTCTTTAGATCCTCAGTTGATGTATAATTTGCATAAGTCAAACAACTGTTGTATAAATATAAACTCAGGGTTGTTTTCGTCTTTCATTTTCTTTTGCGAGAAGAATGTTAAGTGTAGTGCTGTGCTGACATTAGTTTACAAACCAAACATTAGGCAACTGTTACTTTTATGTTACCTGTTTGACGCAATTGAGGGAATAGACACCATTTTCTCTTGAAATAATGGGAAGAGACGATAATTTTGGGTTTTCTGCATTTTGCTGCCCTAACCTCTCCATGTTAACTGAACTCAAGTATGCAGTGTTTCACTCAACTCCAGAACCAATCTTGTTTTTTTTTTTGCAGTTAGAAACTAGTGCAGTTGTTGCAGCAAGTAAAGAGGCATTGGATGAATATTGAACGACTTACCTTTTGAGTTTATGTTTTGAGTTTGGTTTATTGATGTTAGAATTTGAGTTATCAATTTGTTGACGGTGGTGACGGGTCCCCAAAGGCCATAAAGCATAATGATGATCGTTTCACATAGATGAGGTGTGAACATTCACATTTTTATCGAAATGACCATAATGCAATTGAATTTATCAATTTCACATAATAAAATTAGTAATCTGATTCAATTAATTTGAAAGATAATAATTATTTTGGTCCGTTTGTAGTAACAAGTAGCTACAATAGTCCTTCAATGTACCATAATTTCAAAATAATATATGATTGTGCATTTCGTTAGTTAAATAGTCTCTGATATCAAAATGTTTAATTAATATTGTCATATCAGTCCTTCAATATACTTACTTATTGTCATTTCAGTCAAAAATTATTGTGAGTATTGAGAGAGTATTTTAGCGTTGGAAACTACTATTTTGATTAACAGAATGCACATAGACTATTTTGAAATTTTGATTCTGACTACTCATCAGATATTCATAAACAAATCGACTATTACCCATTAATTTAAATATGTTAATTCAATTTTTTTTAGTATGATTTAATAGGTCCCCTCATTGAACAAAACTTTGATATTCATTAAACAAAGTTCCTGCAAAAACAGTCCATGAAGGGTCACCTCAATTATGAGTTTAACTTTATAACTTCAGGGACAAAATTCAAACCTCATTTGAGACCGTTTTAAAATCAAAGTTAGTGTTGCTGTAACTTTAAAAATTCTGCAAAACCATAGAGCAAAGACATGATAAATCCCGACCTAGTGAATTATAGTGAGTTATTTACAAAATAATTATGGATAGTGCTTTTAATTTCAGAACCGCTACGGTATTGTATTACTATATTTTGGAATAACAATTTTAAGAACAGACTGCTGCTCTAGATATCTCTAGTGAAAAACCATTAATCGAAATGAGATTAATTAGAAGTTTTTATTTATTTTCCATTACAACCATATACATTAGAAGTTTTGTTTTTGTTTTTTTCACAAGTTTGATCCAATGAAGCCAAGTTCATCTTTAGAATTCAAATTTTGATTCACCGCATTGTAGCCTTTTTCACCATTTATGTTAGACTTAACCCGGAACACAGTTGGTAAATAAAAATTTGCTAAGTTACTCACCACTATCAAAATATTTTCCGTTAATTTCGTTGATCTATTTAGCGGTTGAAACACTCATTAATCATCATGGGTTTGAAGCTACTCACTATGCAAAACATTTTTTTTGGATTAGTGTGCTAAGAAAGAAGTAAGAACATTAGTTTTTCATTCTAGAAAAATAAATAAGAACATTAGATTTTCACATTAACTTTATATTCCTCTCTTTCTCTATTTAATGATAAATTTTGCCTTTTTAAAAAAAATCAGCATATGCACCAAAAAAATAAAGACGATCAAATATGACAAAAAAACACAAATCACCATCCAGAAGTCCTAGCTCAACTGATAAAAATGCCGAAATTGTTAGGCCGGACCCCATGACCGGGGTTCGAACCCCGATACCTCCACTCACCATCAGTAATGACTTGTAAATTAATCAATCAATATATATGTTTCGTACGCTTCTTTTTCCATGAAATTATATTCCAATTCCAACTAAACCATAAAAAATAATTTAAAGCAAGTTTCCCAAAAAAGCTAACCCCTGATTGATTAAGCATGTGCATACAAAGAAATTACCTTTAAATTGCAATATAAAATCTTAAATTTGTGACTAGTCTATTCCATTACACGTACAATAACAAAACATATTTACATTCAAGGAATGGAGCTTAGTTCAATTCTACAACGGAACGGGTCAGAAACCATATAATGTAAGAATGGATGGGGTAACTATGGATAGAGTACATCTTATAGTCTGCTTTATTTAATAGAAAAATGGGTTAGGATACAACTCCAAAGAATAGCTTTCCAAAGGCTATGTTAAACGAAACAAGGATAGAAGCACTTTTTCCTTCCTTTATCCAAAAACGGAAATATGAATTTCCTCACACTAAGCAAGTCACTATAGTCCGGACTCTGAGGAGACCATTTTATAAAGAGGTGGAGTTGAATTCTATGACAACCTTTAACTCTCTTTAGTATGGTGGTGGGAAAGTGAATGCATGGGGTAGGGTCAGATTCTCACCCAATCCTCCTCGTAAAGATGTTCTTCCATATATACTATTCTTAAAAGTTAGTATCCTTCTTCAATTGCATATTTGCATGACCCCACCCTTTTTATGTTTTTACATTAAACAATAAGATTAGTTGCATTTAGATCTCTTAGTTTTTTCAATTGTGCGACTTTCATCCTCTAAGTTTATTTGAGCAAATTTGGTCCCTCATTAATCCTATTTTTGATTTGAATTAAATATCTTGTTTCATTCTAGCCTTTTCGTTTTAACCTTAATAAAATATTTTATGTGAGTTCTAGCCACAAAGCTACTTGACAAAAAAAAATTTTTTATAAATTTTTAACTTAAGTTGCTATTTTGGTATTTTATACAACTTAATTCAAAATTTTAGAAAAGATACCTTTAAATGCAATATAAAATCATAAGTATGTGATTAGTATGTGTAATTGCATGCGGAAAGATATCACTATATCAATCTGATAGACCAAAACATATTATATTAAGTGGAGGTTCAATTCTACTAAGTAACGAGTGAGAAATCATATATTAATAAGATCTTTTAGTTTATTTACACTTTTGAACCATAAGTTTTTCGATTGTTCAATTTTGACATCTAATTATTTGTAGCGATTTTGACTCCACATTTACCCCTTTATGATTTTGGCCCCAAGCTTATTTCCGACTCACAATTATTATTATTTTTATATATTTCCATCTCCTATTATGGTATTGGTAACTCATAATTAAAATAGAATTTTGATTTTTTTTTTATTTTTCTCCCTGCAAATTCTCTGAATTTTTTTAGGTTTGAATTTTTTACACTTCATGTTGAAATAAAATTAAAATCAGTGAGGAAAACTTCCAACCTATTTCGTATTTCTTTTCCCACTTTAAACCACGAAATATAAGTTTATTAAAATTCCATCCTCTGTATTGAGTTCTACATTTCACATGATCCAAATGTTTATCACCTACGGCGGTGAATGAAACAAACATACAAGTATTATGGTTTTGATTGGTTTTTTTTTAGACAAATGAGGTGCATAAAGAGAACCAACCACAACACCTAAATATATATAAAAAATAAATAAGAATAAAAGGAGAATGGGGACATGGACCAAAGCCTTCTTGAATGATAAAAACCAACATGAAAGAAAAATCAAAATAAACCAAGCTAAAATAAAAGGAAAACAAAAGAAACGTAACCGAAAAAAAAGAGTAAAATCAATTCGAAAGTTTGTCCTAGATCGAGTATAACGAACTAGAAAACCCTTTTACTTCTTCTTTATCTTAGACGCTACCTCAATGAAAGGCTCTTTCATAGGAGCATAAAAATAAATAATTATCTCTCTCTCTCTCTCTCTCTCTCTCTCTCTCTCTCTCTCTCTTCCTCGTTTGTATAAACTTGAGGACCACTAGCACTGACATCTTTACCCTTCCAATATGACTGCATAATGAGCGACGTTGGAATTTGAGATGTATTAAATATAATCCAAATATGTGACTGTATAACTCCAAAGGTCACTGCTATACATGTTTGGAAATTTGTTGCTTTGTTGATCCTCCACTTGTTTCTCAGCCTGAGCTAAGTTGTGTTCCACCCGAATTGCTTGCAGAGGACGTTATCTAACAACAATAGGAGATATCTCTATCTCATGAGTTAAAATACCTCCTACATAACCAGTAGATGCCATTTCCTTGGACCTTATTATATCAATAAGAAAAGAATCCTCTTCTATAACAATTTTACTTGCCGCATTGTTTGGAATAGAAACTGAACTTGTGGCCTCAATAACTTTCTCAAATTTAACATTTGATGCGGTAGGCTTAGCCACACACTATTTGTGCACAACTTGTAGAAGTTTTTGGTATCTGATCCTTGTAATTTTTAATAGTGTGCCCGATTAACTGATGAGTAGTAGAAAAAAGGAAGTTTCTCGTACTCAACAGCGACGTAAAAATCAAAGCAATCCCTTTTTGCAAGGACTCTTTTATGCAAATCAAAATCAAATTAACATCTATTAATACCATTGCAAAGTGATCAAAATTTATTTTCTTAGTGGCCTTATCAAGAGTCAAAGGATTGCTTAATGCCACTGCAATTTTAAACAAATTTTTGGACCGCATATACTCATGGTAAAGACCATGAATATGAATCGATGTTTGGGCATTAGTTTGTTGCACTGTGTGAGGATTGAAATCAATAGTCCGAAGAAAAGTTTTCAACAACCCTGATGCAAGATTCCAAGATTCCATGGATCTAACTGCTCTCAAGTCATCCAATGATGAAAATACAAATTAAAAGTAGCCTTTACCTAGAGACACCTTGGTCGAAGGCACATCTGTTTTCCATAACCTTAAAATTCTAGCTTTCAAATCTACCATTCGAACAGGAGTGGAACCCTTTGGAAGAGTGAATCTTCCGTTAAGTACCACTTGACAGTCTAGAATCTCTGCCAAACATTCATCCTTAGACATTTTGATTGAAATTTGATATCGCTTAAAACATAGCTTTGGAAGTTGAGAAGTTGAAATATTGCACGAGTTGGATAAAGCTTGTGCAAACGTTTATTTTACACCTAAAAATAAATTTCTAACTTCTATTTTAGGTATTAAAAGTAACTTTTTAACCCATAAAAATAAATTTCTAACTTCTATTTTACTTTTATTTGATAGAAAACTTTTAGTTTTACTACTATATACACGTGGAATTCATTTCAGTTTTACGAGCAACATTTACATAGGCACAAACCTAAACAAAATTTATTTGGACACACACATAGATGATAAAATTCAAAAATGAAATAATATTAAGTGATGCGACTTAATTATTTTTCTTTTAAATTTTATCATTTATGTGTTTGTCTAAATACTTTTTTGATTTGAGATTGTGGCCAACTATGCATTTCTCTCGGTTTTACATCATTCGTTCTATGATATTTCTGTTGTTTTAGAAAAGAAAAAAATATAAAAGTAAGTGGCTTAACTGCATTTTTTAATGTAAAATTCATTACTTCATTTAATTTTTTTTGGAATAATTACTTCATATAAATTGTATTATCAAATCTATATTGTGTTCATTACTTTTAAATCATTATACTACTTTTAAATCATTATACTATCCAAGAGCAATTGGATGCGATCGCAAGGGCTCACTTTCATATTAACCAAAGATCATGCTTTCGATTCAAGCCTTGAAAGAACAACGTTAATTATTTTTAAGCAGAGTTTTCATCCATTGCGGTTCTATTCGAAACGAAGGATTAGTTTTTGCTATTGTGTGTAAAGAATAATTGGTTTAAAAAAATCATTATACTTTAATACATATAGGGTGCGTTTGATCTACTAAAAAATAAGGGACAATATATGGCAACTTCAGTTGTATTGTGTTTAATTGTAAAATTGTTACAGAGACCGAACAAGTTTTGGGATAAATGATATGACAAAAACCAACATTTTTGTCTCTCACTAAACCACAACACAAGTTTTTGTTCCAAATACAAGTTGTATAAAATACAAAAATAGCATTTTGTCCATAAAAAATCATACAAGATAAAAATTATTGAGAACCATAAAAGTTTGTCATGTATTTTACTATCTTATGTTATGTTGTTCTGTACGATACTTATATTTTACCGATCAAACACACATTTTATGACAATGATTAGTATACTGTAAATAATAAAAATAATATTATAAAATTATTACTTTCAATAAAAAAAAAGTATAAAACAAAATTAAAAACACGTGATGTAATATTCTTTCTCCAAAAAGTTTATTCAACGATCTAGCTGTAGTATAAATGACTACCGCAAATGTCCAGTTGGGCGTGAATGGAATCAATCAAATTGTTTTGACTTATATGGTAGATCCACTTTTTAGATTTCAATACAGACTTTCGTGTGTAAGGCTGTAAATGCAAATTTAATTGACATTAACACTACTCCTCCCGATCAGTAAAAAGAAGGAAAAAAAAAACAAATTATAGGAGAAGTGTTAGTGATGTCGTAAATTAAACAGAAGTGGTATATAGCACGAGACGAAAGCCAACGACAGTAAATAGCGGAAATCATGCGTAGGACAACAAAACATGGGGAGAGAGAAATGAATTAGTTAAAGAAAAGATAAAAATCCAAGGGCAGCTATTCATTCGCAAGTTGTTGTGCATGGTTTGCTCTCGTACCATAAAACATTTTTCATTTTTCTTTTGGGTACAATCATGTTTTGAAATTTTATACTTTCTTCATCAGGGAGCTGTGTCGGGACGCCTTTGAGCGGGGTCTCTGGATTTCGTTCCTTAGGGTCTTGTCGCTTAGCTCTGGCGGTGTATACTTGGTTCGCCGTTCCTTGGTGATGGGTTTATTGTGCAATGGCCGGGGTTTTTGGCTTCCCTCCTTTGGGTGGGTTGAGGTGTTGTTTTTTCGGTGTCTTTTCAAAGTCAATCATTTCAATTCAATACCTCTAAAATATCTACAAAATAAGTCATTTCAAGGCCATTTCATGTTTTGATTTTGCAAAATAAAAAATTATGTATCATTTTTCATTTCTCTTTGTTATATAAGGTTTAATTCTTTTGACTTGTCTATATACTCCAATATTAGCCTTGTTAAAGACCTCACACATGTTGTTCAATTATATTGTAGGTCACAATGAGTATCTGTCTTAAAATGAGATCTATACAGGAGGCACATCCTTCATGTTTTCCAAGTCTTCTCATTGAGTGCTTTCATTGCATTGTTCTTTCCATGGGGTCCTAGCAGCCATCCATAAAACTTCCTTCAGCTCTATTCTAGGATATTTATCTCTCTAATTGCCATATAAATGTTTCACCCCACAACCTTTGCTCACATGTTGTCCTCACCCACAACCTTTGCTCACATGTTGTCCAATATCTTAAATTACAGACATTATTCCGTGAACTAATAATGTAGATGAACTAATAATAATTCATATGAATTAATACTACAATTGAATTTAAAACCTTATACATTTTGCTAGTCTGAAATGAAACCATACACTTTTGGTTAAATATTTTGAAGATCATTAAAGTAATAAATTCAGAATCCACTACCACGAGTTTATTGTGTTTGCCTCAACAACTCCATATGCTATTGTAATCATCTTATCGTTACCATCTTTATCAACTAACTATTGCCCTTAACTAACGTCAAAAATCGCCCTTTCAGTAAGCAGACATCTAATCCAATAACATGCCTCCTCACTAGAAGATTTTCTTTCATTTGCTTCATATATTTGCGGCATGCTAGGCCCATGCAAAATTGTGACAGACGTGTATGCCTTCGAGCGGGCATAGCCCATGCAAATGCATGCTTCAATTTTTTTTTTTTTTAAATATGAACATGTGTGATGCGTCGATCTTTGTTCATTTCCACGTTGGTTATTTTGATGTAAATATTTGCACCAGATTCAGGTCACACTCAAATGTTAGAAAAACTTGGCATTTGCGGGGACATAAGCCGCAACAGATGTAAGGCGTAATTTATTTATTTTTTAAAATTGAATTTTACGGCGGAAAAATGTTGCCACAAATGTTAAGCGGGAAATATAATTCAAATTTGAATTTTGTGTTGGATGAAAGTTATTGCAAATGTAAGGTGGGAAAATTGTTTTTAAAATTTTAATTTTGCGTTGAACAAAAGCCACCGCTAATGAACAACAATTTACAACCCAAGAGCGTTTAGATGAGATGACACGAATCTATTTTAGCTTAATCAAGATCCTTGGGTTCGAATCCAGCATTGGACATGCAACAACGTTAAAAAATTCATGTATAAAAAAAACTTCATTTTTTTCAATCTTGCTCCGCTTTGCGATCATGCCTCTTTCGTCCCTATATAAACTTATTGATACAATTTATCCTATAAGTTTTTTCTTTTTTAAGTTTCAATCTTTATGTTTAATTTTGTTTATTTTTCTCTATGCAAGTTTTTACTTTGTACCACTCTTTTTAATAAAAAATTTTAAATAGTTTTTTTAATCTTTATTCTACATCCAAAATTTATTGTTTTCAATTTTTATTCATTAAAAAATATTAATTTTTCCTCACTATTCAATAAAACGTAAAAAAGAAAATGCAAGTGTTTGTGACGGCTTAAAGCCGACACAAATACATTATTATAGAAAGAACATTTGCGGCCAGCTTTGCTCTACTCAAAAGTTTTTTTTTTCTTTTCAAATAATACCTCTGTAACGGCTTTTGGCCCAAGCAAATGTGAAGTTGTGGCCAGTGCCAGCCGCAATGGTGTGTTTTGCAGCGAAAGATAGCACAGGCAAATGCTCTATTCTAAGGTTTTATTTTTGCCTTTGTAGGGAGCTTTTGGCCACCGCAAATTTATATAGTTTTCTTGTAGTTCATGTGGATGCAAATGCTGCCTTACATACCTTTAGGCATACACAGATTCTCTAAAAAAATCAGACCTAGATTAGAATCACCACACTAAATAGTACTGTTTGGATTTGACTACCTTAATTAGCATAACTTCTCAATTGTAAGAATTGGTCATGATGTGCACCTTGAAGAAACTCAATTGCTCGTCTCCCGGCACCGTAAGCTTGACCGTGTATCCTGTACAAAACAATTTAATGTAATGAATCAAACCATGAACCAACTAGCATTATTCCAAGTCAAAAGTCGTCCAAGTCAAACATTAAACTATAATATTCTCTCCGTTTCAAAATACATCTTACTGTCAACCACCACTGTACACATATTAATACACAACTTTGATCATTAATATCTTTAATTATATATAATAAAAAATTATAAAAATTTGATGTTTTGAAAATATTCATCGAAACAAATCAAACAATATCTTACATGCTAACATTTGTACTTATATATTAGTTAAAAAAATATAGTCAAAGTAAACAAAAAGCGGTTTTATAGGAGTAAATAATTCCAGCATCAAATTAAACATGAGACTGCTACAACTATTAATACATGATATAAATATCTCTCATATTTTTTTAAAAATAAAATCTCACATATTTATTTGATAATTATAAAATATATTTTCCAATTAGCTTTTCTTGTTAATATGAATATAATTTGATATATATTCGGTAATTAGTTAAAAGCAACATATATATTAGAAAATTTATTAAAAAAAATATTTATACTAGAAAATATAAAGGACAATCTGGTGCACTAAAGCTCCCCGCATATGCAGGTCCGAGAAGGGGTCTCACCATTTGATATATTGTACGTAATCTTACCCAATTTTTTACACAAGAGGCTGTTTTCAGGACTTACATCATATACTATAAAATATGATGCAATAATATTTTAAATAAATTATAATATTATTATATGGTACAAAATGTACATGGGAATCAAAATGAAAATAATGATGAAGAATATGAAGTTTTTGTGTTTTTTAAATGTGTGAAATTTTATTAATTTTTTCATACAAGAAGTTTTATTAACTTTTATATTATAAAATTTATGTCGTGATTTTTTTTTATAAAGACTAGGTCAATAGTTATGCAGTCCGACCAGTGACCCAGTAACCCAGTGCCTTGGTCGGGTTGACTACCGGTCCGGGTTTTAAAACACTGTTTTTTAATTTTTTTTCTCTCATCTAGTGCTCCGAGAACACTAGTTAGCATGACCCATAAAAATAAAATGGGGCGTTCAAAAAGTGTATAAAAAATTAGGGTTTTGTTAACGAGTGTCCTAAGGGCATTGGTTAAGGAATCCATTAGTAGAAATTTTGTTTTGGAAATGCAATTTTTTACCTTTGTCTTGGCAATAATAACACAACTTTTTATTGTAAAGTTATTTATTTTACTCCCTCTGGTCACATTTATAAGCAAAAAAGTACTTTTTAAGTTCATTGGATGCATAATGTATTTGGTCTTTACAAATACATTAAATATTGAATGAATCTAAAAAATACTTTTTTGCTTATAAATGTGACCGGAGGGAATAGTAATTTAACTAATGTCCTTAGTGCACTCATTAGCATTCTCCAAAAAATTAAGATGTTAAAAAATCATACTAGTAATTAGTTCATTTTGGTAACCCATAGCCCAGTTAATTAGTACAGTGAGAAGATGAACAAAACCCTAACCATTACATAATGATTGCATTTGTGCATGCGCGTAGAACAACATAACAGGAGTAGTAATCTTTTTTTTTAACTAACGTGTGTGTGTTGTTGTACTTGATAACCGTAAAAAAAATGAGGAGAAAAAATGATGACACAGCAGTGTTGCCCCACCCGTCTGATCATCATCATCATACCAATGGTGGCTGATGTAATTTGGTTTGGCATATCACCAAGCTGTTTGTTGGTTTTATGGTTTCTGACTCTATCTTCTACTAAGTACGCATGATTTGTATAGAAACATAATCATGCATATACATGTACATAGTACCACCTGCTTCTTCCTGACTCACATCTTCCTTTCCACATTCCTTGCTTGCTTCTATATATATTTTCAAGTTTGTGCTATCTCTTTCCAAATTCTCCATCATCAGACGTTTGTGAAGTCATATAAATTCAGAAGGAAAAAGATAAATGTTACAAGACGAAAACGACGAATCCACAACAACCGTTGGATTGATTTCCGCTTTTGATAATTTTTCACGTTTACTTATTTCAAAAATAAAATAGAACTGCACCCAAGTATTCGCAAGCGGTCGTGCATTGTTTGCTTCGCACTGTATAGCAACTCCCAATTCAGAAATATTGAATTAAATATGTAACTTATTGCTGTATATTTTATATTTGGGTTGTGTGAAGTCATGTTGTTTTTTGGATTTAAAAAATCTGGTTAAAAAAAAATTTTAGTCGCTGAAGATATAATTGAGTTGAGTCGGACTAAGTTGTTTTTTAGCACATATATAAATGTGTGAAATCTATTTCCTTATGTTTTTGATTGAAGTAGAAATACTAATCTACCAATCCAGAAGTCCTAGCTCAACTAGCAAAATGTCGAAATTGTTAGGCGGATGTTATGACTGGGGTTCGAACCCTGTACCTCCACTTGTGTGTGAGAGTTTATAATGACTTTGCCATTTCGCCTATCTATCAAAAAAAAAAAATACTAATCTACCAAAGAAGATTAAACCTAGTAGAATGGCTAGATCGGCCCCTACAACATGGCGAACAATTTTTTTTTTAGGAAAACATGGCGAATCATATTAGAATTTGGCTTAAAGAGGTATCAATATTTATCGTCCAAAACACCTTAAATATGAGAATCTATCGAAGAAAAGCTAGTACGCCCAAAAACCTTGAAGTAGTTGGCCACACGATCATCTCTAACCTTAATTGAATTAACTATTGCTTTAACAACTAAATTTGAATCGGATAATACACATTTCAAAGTAGATTATGTCTTCAATCATTAATTTACGTCATTAACTACGATGACCAATTAAGGTTGCTTTCTTAATATCTGGGCACCTCAGAGGACTTTGAATCCCTTTGTTAAAAAAATTACCTTCCATGGGTTATTAATTAAGTTATTAAACGGTATACAACTAGAGCACAAATTTCTTATATAGCTTACTTTAATTTGTTCGGCAGAAAGGTTTTTCTATTTATCTAAATGACATCAACCTTCAAGGTGCGTCAATGCTCGATATTAAATGAGACATGTGTATGGTTTTTCAATTTTTTTTCATACGTTGGATAATGTTATTTGATTGAGAAATCCTTCTATTTCTGGAAAATATAACATCAGCTTCCTTTTTCCCAAAGATTATTAGTTGGCTTCAAGAACACGATATATACGAACTTAATTATTTGCTGATGAGCTAATTTTATGATTAAGTATAATGATCACCAATGAATTGATATTTCCAAATCCTCTTGTGTGTTGAAGTAGTACTAATTTCATATGGAAATCAATTATTCAATGACATTAATGCAAGAATACTAGTATGACACATGCGGGTGATGTCAAAATTAATTGTGACTTTGGAATTGTCTTCTTATACATCAATAAATTACCCTAATTGTTGAGCCACGGAGAAAGAGGTTAGATCAAATTAAAGGGGACTGTGTTCTATGTTCAATGATGATACATTTATTGCATATAGTTTTTTGAACTGGACTGAATAACAAGAGATATGTCATTAATTGGTAAATTACATGTAATTTATCCTAGCAACTAGGGATCCAGAAAAGCTATGCACCAAATCAATTCTTTTGTTGGGTAGTACTACTACTAACCAATTTTTTTTTTGGTACAAACTAACCATCATTTTCTATTAGGGGATAACAAAATGATTTTCTTAATATTATATACGATCTTTTTTCACTTAAAAAATATCTAAATTATCGTAATTTTCGTACATATTTTTTCATGCAATTTTTCGTAGATATTTTAATAAAAAAATATAGTAGTACTTTTTATTTATATATAAAATATTATACATATTTTTTTTGTTAAGTAACATAGTACCTAAACTCACACACACATTAAAGATGGAGAAATGAAAAATATAAAGTTCCAACCTTGTCATATATATATATATATATATCAACGTCCTTGCAGCTATTAATTGAGTATTTATATGACCATACAGACATAAGACATTTATAGTTAACACTGAGTTGTAGTTACATGGCCATGCGGACGGAACTCGGATGGAACTCTATTGCCATTTAAATTGGTTTTGGATTTTTAAGTTTGTAAACCGAAATTTTGAAGTCGCCATCCAACCAATCCCAAAATGAGTGAAGGAGACGGGGAGCGAATTAAATTATAGAAGGAGCAAAAGGCATATGAAAATGGCAATAAATGAGAAGCAGCCCTAGGATTTCAGTGCACCTAACATCAAATCGGAGAGAGGAACCAAGTCAATTACTATTTTCACCCTTAGCTACCTAGGCAGTGCATGTGCATAAATACACTAATTAAGATAGAACGATTTCTATTATTTTTATTAGATGGATGCATATAATTTGATTAATGGTCATACATATTGATGAGTCAATTGCTACACGAAAATCATTCATATAAATATGTATTTGGTTTGATATGTATGGATTGCCTAATGTTTATCTAATGAATAATGATTGAGCTTATTTGACTAAATTAACACTGTGATTTCCCTTGCTGCAAGAGTAGAAAAAATATTGTATTATATTTCACACACATTCGTCTTCTCACCATTGTCAATTTCCCTTAAAAATATGTTGTGTGTAATATTATATCTTACACCTAGTACCTACACCACCATTTGTCTTCCGCCATTGTCAATTTTACTGGAAATTAATATCAACACCTTAATCATATTATATCTCACACTCTCTTTACATGGGAGAAAGAAAGATATAATATGACTCACACGGCAATCTTTTTGTTTCGATTTATAAGAGTAACCTCGAAAAAGCACAACGTATTGAGCTTTTGCCAATGCACACATCTTTTTGAAAATGGACACTACCATTTTCTACTTTTTTTCCTTGTAGTTTCATTAAACCAATCCAATTGACCCTCAAGTCCCCTTCCCACCTTGCAAATATCCCTCCACGACATAGATTTCTTTTGAGAATTTCTCACATTATTTTGCACCGGATACAACTCCACCCTTTCTCGAGACTTAGCAACCAACACTTTCTTCCACACCATGATACTAATTAAACTTAAATTTTTTATACATTATTTATTACTAAAATAATTAAATTTAAAATTTTGTATACAACATATTGTTACGATTTACAAGGGGACATGAAATATTACTATTTATTTAGGCGGGGGGAGGCATTACGTCATTAGTCATATATCAATAAAGCTCTTTGACTCTCCAAAAACCATTTCAGGGGTACAACCTTAAGATGTTCAACAAAAAAAAAATCAAGCACTCGGTGTTTTTTTTTTTTTTT
>Ga0099826_10001006_pt1 | contig 15787 bp, 7 predicted proteins | sample Mtrugardesep15_FD_76830 | JGI IMG/M metagenome (GOLD analysis project Ga0099826, IMG submission 76830) | Root nodule microbial communities of legume samples collected from California, USA - M. trunc garden sep15 | ecosystem: Host-associated > Plants > Roots > Nodule | place: USA: California... | reverse complement strand
TAAGAAAGTAGAATCAAGAGAAGATGACGAGTTTATATAGAGGCGCGTATACACAATACACGCTGTAAGATCCGTGGTGTGCAAGGCAACTTACAAAGGAAGCCTACAATTTTTATTTTATTTTTTAATAAAGAAATATCTCACTTGTAACGACAAATACTAATTATTCCCCGAGGAAAATTATCAAGGATTTGGATTTGCTGCAGTAATAATATCAAGTTGTAATCAATCTTGATCGTTGATTTAAGATCAGACGATTTAGATAACATATTCGTTACATTAATATTAACCGATCTTTACCATATGTTTCAATTTGATGGTCGAGATGAATAGTTGTTGCGTATGGTTATTACAGGAAATCAATTTTTTGTTATCTAAAATATTAGCGCTTTTGTATTTGTGAAGCTGAATTTGAAAGCGTGATTCGCAATTAAGTTAAAAGAGATCTGAATTATCTTATCCCGAATCACATGGATTATTATATATTTTGTTTTTTGTTTAAATTTTTTAATAATTTATATTTGTTTTTGTTTTGATATACGTGTATACGATTGGTTTATGACGTATGATGTATATGGGTGGTTTCTTGGCTATATCTACCCCTTTGAAAACGAACGTGATGAGAAAAGAAATGGTAAAAAAGAGGAGCTTTCAAAGGTTTGTGTGGACCCCACTTTCAATAGGCTCCACCCCCTACTTTTTCTTATATTAAAAATATTTTAATGTGTAACAACTTTATCCGCTACTATAGCAGCTTCAACCTAACATTTTCACATTTTTTTCATCACCTGTTTCTCTCATGATATTCATTCACCACCATCTCTCAAAAGGGTATCTATTACTTTGAAAATTGGAAGAAGAAAATGATTAAATTAATGAGTTCATATTCATCCTCTAGGTTATTTCTAGTCCGTATAGTACTAATTAATGCATGTGTGTTATTGAGATATAGTTGATGTTGCTAATTTTGCTACTATTACTACTATGGAGTCATATAGTTGAATTTGATTTTTGTGTACAAATACCAGCAGCTTTATAGGTGGGTGGTGGTTGTTTCAGTTGGTGGCTAGCTTGGCTAGCTCAGCTGCTTCATATCATATAATCATAATATAAATATATTTTTGCTATCTAACCTCATTGAAAAATTATGCCTATGATGATATCTAATGCCTTCAAATATTTTAAAATAACATATTTAAAATGGAGTTTATTATATGTGGCAATAACTCCCAGCACAAATGGGGATAGAAAAGATGTGCTTGTTGGGGAGAATCCAGAGGCTTTCACACATATAGTCAAGAGAAGATGCAGTAAGTAATAAAGGATACTATAGTGAATCTTCCAAGAACTTTATTTACATTCTTCCATTTTAAGTCGGCAATGATCTGGTGGTTAGTTCCTTACTATTGGAATTTGGAAGTGTAAAAAATTATACATATAAATTTAATCATATTTTATTTATGCAGTTATTTTAAAAACAATATTTTAACAAATAGTATAGTTTATAAAGAAATAGTATTTTTTAAAATATTATTTTTTAAATAACTGCATAAATATTTATACAATAAAGTATGACTAAATATTTGTGTTAAAACTATTTTAACATTATTAAAGCCCTTCCTCTCTGAAAACATTATTAAAGCCTTATATCCCCTAATTATTAAAGCCTTGTATGTCTTTCTGCGAAAATGATTAATTATATGTTAAAATAATTTGTTTTTGTACAATCCCTATAGTTGATTTGCTACTCATTAATTCTTCAAAAATAAAATCACAGTTACCTTTTTTTATTATGAACCACATACATCATTAAATGAATGAACCTAAAAAGTAAATTTTGCTTATATTTATAAACGGAGGGAATAGAGATATTGTGATACAGAAGTTGGGGTTCAAATTGAGTTCTTCACTTTTTCGCTTTAAGTAGTAAATTTATTGCTACTAGGCCATTTAACCAAAAAAACGATATTGTTGAAAAATAAAATCCAATTAACTTTGGGTTAGGAATGTCGTTGAATAAAATGAAATTGATTAAGTTTATTATGGATGTATTTAATGAATAATAAAGTCCTTAAAAATAATCCATTGAGTTGGCATGACGATATTTGTTTGGGATCTTTTGATGTGCTTATCTCAAGGTCTCAAACTTGATTCTCCGGTGTCAATTACGACAGAGTAATCCATACAAAGTTTTGTACAGAATTTAAATGGCCCCTCACAAGTGGACTGTAAGATTAGACCCCTCATATTAGCCGGTCATTAGGTTGAATACCGAATTTTCAAAAATAACATACAGTTCTTAAAATAGTTAGTTTGTTTAATGAAACATTAAATTATACTTAATGATTAGACTCCATTAAACATAAAGATGATATTCATAAAATATTTGTAAACAAAATTTACTTTCAAATAGGACTACAATAACTCATAGAGTGTATTATGTTAGTAAATTTTTTTATGAGGTATTATGTAATTAAATTGATGATCACATCTCACGGGTTATGTATATAAGATATCAAGTTTTCATAGAGTTTATTATGTAAGTAAATTGATGATCACGCGAGTTACGAATTCTACATATTGTGTTATGTAATTGTCATAAATTTTTCTTACAATGATAGTGATGTATGTCACCCTTTGACTTGAAACCACTATGGTTTCTACAAGAGGAGCTGAGAGTTTTATTGCATTCAAAAATCTTTGATGTGTAACATTAAAAACTTATACTTGTAATTTTAACCATGCAAAGTACAACCAGCATATCAAAAGCTTTATCATATATATATATATATCCCATTGAAATTTTTGATACCTTTTTATCAAAAGCTTTGTAAAAGTACAACCTGCTTTTATCACTAATCAATCACTTATGGTACTTTTCGGCTTAATGTAGTGTGGTACACTTGCTAAAATAGTCATTTATTGGCATATATTAGTTTTGCCTATATACCATATATATCCAAATTAAATGAATTGACCATTTTATCTTATTGCAAATTTGGTATAGAAATTTCATGGAAGTTGCAGATACAGTGTCAATATTCATCCCCATATTTGTTTAATTAGTGGCTAGTCCATCCTATTCATATACACATGACATGTGGTGAGATTAAATATTTATCAATGATATTGACTTATATTGCTTTCTCTCTAACCAACAAAATCAGCTATCGGTGCTCAACAATTATAAAAAGCATATACTTAATTTAACTTTGAGAGAAAGACAGATTCATTCATTCTCTCAGATATAATATTATAACCATCAAATTTTATTTTTAGTTTTAAGTCTAGTTGTGATATCAAATGGGCAAATACTATTCTAAAACCAAATTAGAAATGATTCGAGGATTTACCTTCTTTTGACACATGTATATACCATCCTCTTTGGTAAGTTATTTTCATTGATAAATTCATAAAGGGATACAGTTGGTTATATTTTTGTTTTTACTGATAGTACGTTGTAGGAAGACAATTAATGTAGAATGAAATCAATTGAATAAGGAGGTCAAATACTAAGCAACAAATTTTTTTAGAAGGTCTCATTTAAGGGTCCTATTTTTAAATTGACCAAAAAAAATATTCATTGAAATTGGTCAAATTTATGGAAAACCATACAAATTCAACATCATCAAAATTGACAAATAACATTCAAGTTAATAGCATAAAACAACAAAATATCTACAAATGTGATAAAAACAAAGAGGCCTGGATATCCATGCTCTGGATATATACAAATGTGATAAGGTCGGGATACCCATACTCCAGATATGTATCGTTGACGACTGATCATTGATTAAAACTGATCAGATAATAATTACGGAAGATCGCAACAAGATGGAAAACAAAAAATACCACACCAAAACAACTAACAAAAAATATTGCATTTTGACGAAAAAAACACACGAAAGAAAAATAAGACCTATGCGGAAATCATATTGAGATAAAAGGTGGAAAAAAATTATGCAAATGATTCTGAACTAAAAGTATCCCAAAAACCACCTCTCTCTAGTTGATGACAATCAAAAGGAAAAGAAGAAGAAAGGGAACCTAATTAATTGAGAGTCTATGATTTGTTTATTACGGATTAAAATAAAAGTGATTTTGATATTGAATAATTAGAGATTTTATAAAAATGAGAATCTATTTTGCGTTTGTTTACTTACCGTAATAGAAACTATTTTTTTATAATAAAAAATTAGTTTGTTTAGATACTGACGTTTATTTACCATAATAAAAACCACTTTTTTATAATAAAAAAATTAGTTTGTTTAGATACAATATAGAAGAAATTTTTTGTTAAAAGTTAGTTCAATCTTTTGACTGTTATTATTTTCTCTCCCCTCTAAAAAAAATATACTCCTATATTTGTTAAGAGGTTACTCTTAAAGTTTTTCATTTGAAGTTGTTTTTATATATTTTTTAGATTCTGATTTTTTTTTTTAAATTGTAACAAACAGTCAAAATACTCTTAAAAAGTGATTTTTTTTTCCTTATAAAATCTATAATAAACGAGTTCTAATAATCTTGAAATCTCCTTAAATCATATATTTCTAAATTCCATTTGGAATGGAGGGAGTACCTCATTCGTAGCTGATGTAGGGAATAATATCTAGAAATTGGTTCAGCTCTAGAGGATTGGTTCCTTATTTCTCATTAAAAGAAAGGTGTAGAAACGTCTTTTTACTTGGAAGGAGAATATTTTATCTTTTACAAGCATGATTACATTAACTCAATATGTTCTAGCAACATTAGCTACTTATGTTATCCGGACGACTCTAATTCCAAAGGGGGTGAGTGACAAGATTGAGGAGCTAATGAGGAGTTTTGTTCGGGTTCTTCCGAAGATAAAAGAAGTTGGCATATTGTATTGTGGGAAGAAATTTGCAAAGCATTTCTTCAATGTTCCATCAGTTTGTTTTTGTGTGTGATCATGTAGGTTCACACTATGTTGGTATAGTTTATTTAGGGTAGCAAGAAACTTTTGTGCTTTAATAGGAAAAAAGTATCTTCCACTTGTGCTCATTGTTATTTACTGAAAGAGAGTTTATTGGTTCCACTTGAAAGAGAGTTTATTGATATTGATAATTTTGTCTTATATCTTTCTTAACCAATCATTCTCTCATCAAAACAAATTATTTTAATTATTCAATTAACAATTAAATACATTAAAGTTATCGATGTGACCACAACTCAATATCACATAACTATTTTCTGAAAATGTTACCTTTGAAAAAGTACCAAACTCTTCCAAGTGCAAAGAAAATAATCTCTAAGAGCCAAGGCAAGTGGAGAACATTTCTTCCCTCACCCAAATCATCTTAATACGTCTTCCATGGAGATAGAAAAACCAAAGATACATGTCAATGGTAATTTGGGTTGTGCAAAAAAGTGATGCTCGAAATGAGTTTCCTGAGATAACTCCTAAAAAGTACTCTGATGAGAGAAAATATAATGTATTCCTCACTAGATCAGATACTTAAGCACAACTCATATACTTCTAGTTTTGATTTTGACCAATATGCAAATATCAATGACATCTTAGACAATGTGCATGGTACTAATGATGATACACACCATAATTTAAATTAAATACATCGATTTTGTTTAATTCGCTTTTGTTTATAATTTTACAATGGATGGAGTAAATATAAAATCAACTGTATTTGTGAAGTCTAAAGTAGTACTTGATGGTCATCAACCCATTGAAACCCTAGCAAGATATGTCTAATGTAGATGATGTCAGCGCTACAACCAAGCTTGCAAACTCAAAACAAAACTACTAATAAAGTAAAGTTTAGTAAACGCGTGGCAATAACGAAATCCAAGGGTGAAAAAGTGAAACATTCCGGCGCCGACATTGAAAACTACTAGGTTGTTTTGGTTAAGGTTTCTGTTTCAAATCCTTCCTCTTTGTTTGTGTTGTTTCAAACATCGACCGTTTCTCTGCACCTACATAGGAAGTTGCGCTACATATTGTCTCTTTTGTTTATGCAGCAAAATCAACCGGATTAACCAACTAGCACTCACACTACTAATAACAAGTTGGTAATGGCCTATTAGGTCATCAAGAAATATTCAAGAAAATTTATAAAGATAGTATATAATTTTTAACTCACAATGTTATGGGATTAATTTTAATATTATATTATTGCAGAAAGGAAATTTGAATACTACTAGCTATAGCTATAATAAAATAAACATTTCTTTAAAATTTATTACCATGTGACACGTGTTGACATTATCTGATATGACTATATGGATTAGCTGGAAAGTCATTTGTTAGTAAGATTTGATTTTATTAAACATGATCATTATATTATGTAATTAAATAAATAAATTAAACATGTACAAGTCGAAGCAAAAAAGGGTAGTGAAGTGAAAGAAGAATTAAAATGTTTACGCGGCTACGTGTTATTTACCGAGTGGCTATATATGGCTGATTCAGCCACATGCCCTCCTAATTTTGCGAGACATTATTCAAAACCCTACCACTTCATACGGAATAAATTCCGCTAAGCATAGTTTATTTTATTCAATTTTTTTGCTACTGTATTGTATACTATTTGCTAGTGTATAATTTGGAATTAAAAGGCCATTAAACTAACGAAAATTGAAGAAATAAAATAACCAAAACGTGTGGACCCCTTCCATACTTTGAGCATGGTTTCTTGATTATTTATATTGTTTAATGTTTAATGTAATAATAAAAAAGTAACGAAATAGAGGGATTTGCGGGTAGTTTGGATTGGAATGGAAGGCTTGAGAGACTCTTTAACTTACTCTTAAAACTGTTTGACTTTTGTACAACGAAACTCAACCGCAAAAGCAAAAACTAAAGCATTGTTTATAGTCCTCACATAAATCAAATGATGACGTTTTATAACGGCAGAGAAAGAATAGGGGAATACTTGGTTGCAAAGTAGCATTATGGGAGTATGGCTATACCTTATTGCACGCTATCATACAAATATGGCCGTTGAATGACCAAATCTCAACCGTCAGATGAGTGCATTGTGATGTCACCATACTCTTGATTAAGGAGCTTACCATGGATCATTTAATAATCTTATTAATGTGATTAATGAAATGGCTTGGTGGGTCTAACTTGGGTGGGGTAGAGCAACGGCAATTATTGGCGATATGCTACCGTAAAGTGCAGCGATCGATATCATATTAGTGGGGTGATGTAGGGACCATTATGCTAAACAAAATTAACACTGTTTCATAGGTTGAGACAGTTAGCTTTTTATCGGACCAAATAATTAAGTTCTAGAATGAGTGAATAGAAAAAAAATGGTAATTCAATATGAGTGTATCAATTAGAATATATCATTGAAATTTTAATCAAAATGGTTGATCTATTCACTTTTTTGTTTAATGTTATAATATGACACGTTAAATGAATATATGATCTTCTAAATGTATCACATTCAAGAGAAAGCATAACACGCTAAATAAATAGATGGTCTTCAGGACAACTTTAAGGTTGTTATATCATAATCAAAACATGTTTTACCTTATAAAGTTTACGTGTAATATAGTCTAATGAAGTTACATGAGCTCCACGTGAAAGATATCACACATTTATTTAACGTGGTATATCATAGAGTATATATGTAATATTGTCTAATAAAGTTACATGAGATCCACGTGAAAGATCACACATTTATTTAGCCTGGCACATCAACATATATAATCTATAAGGACAATATTTTGAAGGCATAAAGCATAATGCAATTGTCCACATTGAAATTATATCCTCTCCAAAAGCATCAAGAAAGACTCAAATGGATGAAAAGATAAATGAGGTATAAAAATGATAAGGATAGAGAAAGTTGCAAAAAGTACTATATAAAAGACAATCTTATCCATTAACAAAGGGAGTCTTCAGCTAGATTTTAACTTAGTTTTGAGAACCCTAGCTGTGCCACCTTTCAGCACTTTCTCATTTTCCATTTCAACTCCTTACATTCAAGGCCATTGAAGCATTAGATCTATTGCATCAGCGCCTGTGACAACTCTGCAACTTTGTATATATAAGTTTTTATTAACTCTGGTTGATTAAGATTTTTGTATGTTATCGTCATTGTTGTAATATTGTATATGAATTGAAGTTATCATTTTCTTATCTTTCAATGTTTTCATGTAAGATCACTATGGGCTAAATATTTCTTTGGTTTAGAAATAACATAATGTTTTACGTTCTTATCCTGGTTTTTCATTATGTGGTTGTGAGAATAAATTTTATTGAAGTTGTGTTACATTATGAGTGTTGTCCACATAAGTAAAGCGACCATTTCTTTCTTCCTTTGAGGATACCTCCAAACTGTTCAAAGTGCATAATACTAGTGACAGGGAAAAGAGTTAATCTTTCATGTTAGTGAGGAATATCGGTTCTAAGATTTATTTGTGTCCTGAACAATTCAATAAGGTTGTGTCATTTTAATTATTCAAATCAATAAGAGAGATTCATTCAAAATCAAGATTATCTAAACATATTTTTTCAATAGAATTAATCGAAGTGAGTTGAAAAGAAATATATTTATCCTATCCTAACTACGAAGTAAAAATAATAATTTTAATGACCTAGAAAAATAGTGTCCTGGGCCGCCGCCCTTTTCGTCCATACTTAGGATCACCCCTAATATTAGTTAATTGACATTAATCACAAAGTACTCATCATCTTTAATAAACTAATGACTTAGAGTTAAGGTTTGTTAGTACGTAGTCCATGGACTTATGGAGGTTTATCCACCCACGACCCACGTGCTTTTTTATAAGCAACCGACTAATTCAAAACTCAAATATATTTTTTCCTTTATGTTTGTTAAATAAGAAAAGTGGGCATGGAAATATATAGGTGAACGAGGCTTCATCCATACAAGATAAAACAGTTCTATATATGAAGGCTTCTTTCATACTAGCTAGATCAGACATATTTTATACCACGGAATATTCTTATTCTTAACAAAGTAGGATGCATTCACACACATGGTGCCTGAATTTTTTCTTTTATTTTAGTCAATAGGTGATTTCTTTAATAGTTAAATAGAAAGACAAACACACACAAGCACCAAATCAAATCCGATGATCAAATCACAAACCACTGCTAAAAAACAAAAATTAGTGTGGGAAATTTAGAGAGGTAAAACGTGAAATCTCTCTTCAATTTTGTAATTAAATTTTGCGACTTAGGAATTTGTGAAAGATTTTATTTTTTCTGTCACTAATTTCCTTCCCTGATTTTACTTTTCCTAGTAGTGAACCTCCAATCACAATCAAATGACAATTAGTGAATCACGCCGGTTTGATTGTTTGATACGAATCACCTTATTTACTTTTTTCTCTTTCTCTCTCCTAACTCTCTTAACCTAATTCTCTCTTCGTTAAAATTCAAAAATATAATCAAAAAAAAAGAAAGCAAGGTTACGTTATAAAAAATTATAAGAGAGAATGAAATAAAAGTGAAGGAGATGATTCAATTTTCTCGACTCTATCCAAGCTATTTGGTAGCCAAGTAAAATATTAGCTAAAAATATTGACACTAACACTAAATTAAATATAGACACCAACACTAATATACTCATTTTAAACACATTTTTTATAATTGATAAATTGTATGACTCTCACTTTATATATGATAGATTAGAATACACTAATGTGAAATGGTACTCATCAGTTTTTATTTTATTTAAAAATATACTATTGAGTTAGTAAAATATTTCACAACCATTTTTCATTGACCAAGAAGAATGTTATGTGATCACTGATGACACACGTTCACAACTATATTAATAATTACTACTAGCTATAAGTAGCTTAATTACTAAGGTGTGCCAGCAATGGTCCAGATCACTACCCGGTTCATAGCAAGTGGTTCTCATTTGACTAGATTATTTCAAAGTTTATCACTTCTAAAAAAACTTAAAAATGAGTTTTTGAAAGAAAAAAAAAAAAGGCTGTCTCATGTAAATAGTAGTGGTTTGCAGTTTAGTGAATGGTTTGATTACCGATTTGAGTCTTTTTGTACACTTTTTGAGATACTTTTACTTACTAAAAAAACAACTAAAATTGAAATTAAATATAATAAAGATAATAAGATATTAATTTTTCATCCATTAGTTACACTTTAAATCTAAAAAATATCCTCTATTTAGTCGAGCAAACTTCATATATTAAGATGTGAATTTCACGTTGGATTAACACTAATTTTTTCTTCTTCAAAATATCAATATTGGCTTATGTCATTCCTTAAAAGTAGAAGTTTAGGACCTCTTTATTCTCACGAGTTGAGTTGATGGTTTTTTTTAAGGCATTTGAGGTGATGATTTAACGAATGTTAGTTCCACAAAAATAAAAAGAAACGAAATTAATTGAGTTTTGGTCCATGAAAATCCGTTTTGCTCTATTTTTTCCCAATCAATACCGATTAGATAACTATTTCACTCATTAGGACGACTCGTGATCATGAATTTTTTACTTTTGGCTGGTACTATCAGTCACCATAGGATATATATTTTTTTTAATAAATTTAAGGAGAAAAGTCGAGAGAGTAAATGTGGACATTTTACCATGGAATTTTTTTAGGTCTTGATGACTATACTTAGGGTACAATTTCCATGATAATGTATTAAGTACAAAGCTGAAACATGATTTCATGTGTCCTAGTGGGCGAATTATATATATATTTTGTGAAAGGAGAATAATTCATAAAATACTTTTCATAAAAGGCGAATTATCCTTCTTGAGATATAGAGGTTACACAAGTGGATTTTGTCTCTTCTAAGAAAAAAACTACATACACATAATTATAATTTTTTTTGAAAGGTACACATAATTATATATGTTTAATGATAACTCAACTGCATTCTACATTGATAATTCAAGGCGCTCAACTCTAAATTTAATTATACTCAAGTCTTAATAAATAAAAAGGGATATATCTTTATCCAAAAAAAAAGGGGATATATCTTCTTTTATTCAAAATAAAAAAAGGATATATCTTCTATCTGAGAAAAAAAATACAAAGGATATATCTATAAAAGCCTCATAAACAAATTGGATCGAAATGTACAGTGTAAGGTTTCTGAAAGAAAAAAAAAAGTTGACTTTTCCTTTTGTTGATAAATTGTACTTGGCTTTAATCCAAATGACTCTAGGATCATAAACATGTATATTATTGATGGTTGTTGACATAACGAGTTGCTAGGTCAGTATCCAAACACCATTATATGGGCCATGTAATTAAGCAAGTGATATTTATCTACAGTAGTAACATTTTTTTTTTAATTACAGTTCATAGCTATGTTTGGATTTGTTTCTTTTCTTCGTTGATACTTTTCTTTGATGATTGCTCTTTTGGTCTCCAATTTGCTTTTAAGCCTATTGAATAATGTTCGGAAATATCTTCGGAAAGCTTTTGAAACACAAAACAAGTCCATTAGGAGTTATGAACTGAACCACTTTAGAGGACAAAAAAAAAAAGAAGCAAAATTCCTCTTCTTTAGCTGGTTTGGGCCTAGGTGGGCTTATAGTTGATTTTGTAGTTTCTAGGGATTTACCACGTTCTATTGATGTCAAAAACAATTTTTCTCAATTTCTCTCCTAAAAAATTATTTGAAGTACCTAAGCTATCCTTCATTCTAATAAATACCTTTTTTTTTTTTTTTTCTTTTCAAATGTGTTCTGACAAATTCAAAATTTGAGTTTGTCGGAATAGAAATAAGTTCCGAGAAACTCAAGCTCAAATTCCGACTACGCGGAAAACAAACTTTGAATTTTTCATGATATACTTGTATTCTGACAAAGTCAATTTATAAGTTTTCCGAAACACTTTTTTCGCTCTATATTCATAGTGCTTGCTTATTTTCGTGTAAGGTGTTGGTGCAATCTTAGGAGTTAATGTTGATGCACTCTAAAGTCTAAACCGTTAAAATATCACTTTAATGTGAAATACTAATGCAATCTTGAGCGTTAAATCTATATAAACACTTAAAATTCTCATGCATACACAGTATAGATTACTTCCACACCTAATCTGAAAGTAAACACTAGGACCATGTTAAATCAACTATTCTGTTCCCAACGTCTAGAAATGTAATTATGAGAATCAACTCAGCTAAACTTTTTTTATTAAGAAGGAAATATACTTCTGATTTGGAATATTTACAACAAAAAAAAAAAGGTAGATGGAGAGTTTTGTATCAATGAGGGGGTGTGCTTGGCAAACACTTACGTCTTTTGTCTTTCACAACCCAATCCGTAAAGCAAAAACATGAATGTGTAGCCCACGGTTATTACAAGTCGAATCCTGCTCTTTACCCAAACAGTTTCGCTCATTCCTAAAGTAAATGTCAAAAATATCCCAACGTGAGTTAACTCACACTAGTGCAAATCTCATTTACTCTCAGCATTAGTTAACTCACGCTAGTGCAAATCTCAGCGTGAGTTAACTCACGCTAGTGTAAATCTCTGCGTGAGTTAACTCACACAAATTTAACACTAACGTGAGTTAAAATGTGTAAGGGCATTTTTGTCATTTACTTTAGAAATGAGCAAATCCATTTAGGTAAAGAGCAAAATTCTAACAAGTCAACTACTTCAAAATGTGCCAAAAACATCATTTAAATTATGATGTTTTTTTGCATATCTAGATTTTTTTTTTAGGAAGCATATCTAGAATTTGAAACCTGAAAAATTCCATTTTTTAAGAAATAGCGGGGATAAAAGAAACTTTCGAAAAATTCCCATTACTGGCGACCAAAATCAGACCCCAAAGTCCTAAAAAAATTCGCCAAAAGGAAACTTGCTAAATTTGCACCATATTACAATTGCAAATAACAAATGAATGTCCCCACAGCCAACTCTCACCAGTCACCAACGACCAACTTCCTAAAATCTGACACATGTTAATAACCATATAATTATGTGTTTGTAAAAAAAAAAAAAACCATATAATTATATAAATATGTCCTTATCTGAAACCATGACACTTGTCTTAAAACAAAATACATTGAAAATATTCGTTAAAAATATTGAAAACAAAAACCTATCAGAATCGTATAACATAATAAAAAAATCAATAATATATATGTTAAGTTTTCAACTTAATCATCAACAATAGATTGATCGAAGTAGTAAATGATTTAGACCCTTTAAGCATTGATCAGGGTTTGAATTTTGGCTCATGTGTACAGAAAAAATCCAATTAGGAGGGAAGAACCACTATGCTTAATACTTCAATCTTGACTTCAGTTCAACTTTTCAATCTCCAAGCTTTCCAACTTTAAACTCTTGCGAGTATTTATCTATTGTTATTTTGTATGAGCTCAAATATCATTTCTATAAATGTTGATGCTACATGTGACAGTATGAGATCCTCTCCAAAAATAAAAAACTACAAGTAAATAGTATGAGATCCTCTCAAAAAAAAAAGGTGACTGTGAGACACCAAATTGTCCGTGTTATTTAACTTGTGTAAATGTATTTAAAAGTTGCCAATCCAGCACGCAATAAAAATGTGCTTAAGTTTATAAATTCACAAAAATATTCAGGAAATGATAGTATGAAAAATGAAACATTGAAACCATACGATGCATACATTGTTTTACACATGATGTTTGTACCCTCAAAAGTAATAAAGGTTCACACCAAATCACATTAGGATATAAAGAGCAACCTAAAACGAATACTGTTATACTTGCAATCAACACGCCAGTTCTATTAAAAATCTATATTGGGTTGCTTGGTACCAATAACTTCATTGCAAACCTTTTATACCTTACAAAACACATGCAAGTTTAACAAAAACAAACCACAACAAAAGAGACAATAGTTCTCTCAACTTATAGATATAGATTATGAATCTTCAAAGCCATTGACAGTGCCTTCAGCGGCTCCTGCATTTATCATAAATGGAAAGTAGAATCAGTTGAACGTGAACCACTATTTGTAAATTGTCGAGTCATACTCAGAAAAAGAAAAGGATGGAAATTTTTGCAACTATTTATTATTTGTAAAATTAAACTTAAACTTAAACTTAAACTTTAGAGCAGACAGTGGAAATTTTGAATCATTGAGAAGTTTATGAATATGTCACAATAAATAATCAGAACCATCCACTTGACAGGTAATGCCGTAATAGTAAATACAATTTCAATTTAAGATTCTTCAGATAACAATACACTAGAAAACAAACACAGCATGGCATGAAAGGAAAAACCATAATAAATTTTTATTGGGAACTAGATTTATGTTATGAATAGAAAACTTACAGTAGGGCAATATCTTCCACTGTTGGTTATCACCTTTGTTCCAGTCCCAGAGGACAACAGTAGTGCCATCATGTACACCTCCAGAATTTTTATCACCATGAAAAGCATCCATGTTAAGTTGAATATTGTTGACCATCCTTACAGCTCTGTAGCCACTACCCTGGTCCTTGCTCTCAGTCCACAGAACTGACTGATCAAGATAGTCAGGATTGTAACGTACGAGCCGTACCTACATAAAATGTTGAAAATACAGATGTAAACAACAAATTCAGATAGAGTAGGGAAAGGAAGCGAAGGAAGGCTCGGGAAACAGGATGCCGTATAACATTGCTATTTTTTCCAACACATTAATGACACACTATGCATCCGAATCATGTAATTCTGGAACCCATAAGAATATTCAAAGCACAGTATTAAGAGATCAATGGGAAGGTTGTCTTGTCTGATTTCAATGACAAACTATGCCATGTGTTCTAGCAAGAGCTTATAATATTATGAGAGTTAAAGATGATTTACCAAGGAAAGTCCTCTAAAAGGAAATGACAAAAACCGGTTTACTTTAACCTTAATTAGTCATTTAAGTTTGAACATTCTTAACATTTTGGTGAAATGAAAATAGACAAACAGATACAGTAAAAGGTTGTGTAAAACTAACAGGCTGTGCTTATCCCAATGCAAACACTTTGGTTATTCTCAGACAGCAGAACAACACAGCACATGCAACTCTGTCTGAAAAGCATAAAGGTTATGAAGCTCATAATTAAGTTATCGACAAAAGGTCCCCATGGGACAGGGTAGAGTTCTATGTAGCACCAACACTTGAGATTGAAAGTGTGTCTAGTGTCCAACACATATACATATATATATATGGTTACATTCAATTGCTTCAATTTTCTTAAATTATTACTGGAGTTTACGTGACAGTGTCGTCATGTTGGTGGTTCATAGGTAAACCTAACCATTTGATTTTATTAAATCAAAAAGAAAAGCTAACACAGTTGCCACTAGTTTTAACAGACATCACATTCCAATTCTATCAGTTTTCACCTACAAAATGTTGGGGATAAAAAGGTAGGGAAACACAACAACCTCAGTTGCCTAATTGCCTTCATTTTCAAAACAAATGAATTGCAAAAAGACCAAAGTTTACGATAATTTAAACAAACTGCAACTTCTAAAGATGAAATTTTCATATACTTGACGAGGTTTTAAATCCTGATTTCATTTACGTCACTTTGATATTTCAGGGAATCATAGTCGATGACTCGATTGCGGTCGCTTGTACATGAAAAGTGAGATATTCTTCAAATAACAAAAATTCTAATTCAATTATCACTAATCAGCACAGCAAGCATTAACCAATAATACAGAATATTTCAGATACAAACTTGAATAAAAAGGAAGTTGAGAAAGTTATATCTTACTGGATGGGTGGCACCAATGGAATGCTTAATTGCCTCACCAGTGACCTTGTTGACCAAAGCAAATGAAGGGTAACCATCTTTATCCTTCAC
>Ga0099826_10001004_pt1 | contig 15799 bp, 11 predicted proteins | sample Mtrugardesep15_FD_76830 | JGI IMG/M metagenome (GOLD analysis project Ga0099826, IMG submission 76830) | Root nodule microbial communities of legume samples collected from California, USA - M. trunc garden sep15 | ecosystem: Host-associated > Plants > Roots > Nodule | place: USA: California... | reverse complement strand
TTTTTTTTTCTGATTTTTTTAATTTTTAATATCTTTTTTTATTTATTTAATTTATAAAATGATTTTGTGGCATTTTTTATTTTTTTAATTCATTATTTACACATGTGGCATGCTACGCAGACGTTGACTAGGTCAAAATTGATCAAAAGAACTATTATTGTAAAGGAGCTAAATCTTAAATTGTAGTTTTTATACTTGAGGGGCCAAAATCGCAACATTTTGAAAGTATGAGGCCAAAAATGCACTTTAGCTTTTAAACAATTAATAGAACAACAAAAATCAAAACAATAAAAAAATAAAAAATACAACGTAATTATGAAAAATAAAATTTATTATATTTAATATAAAAATTAAATCATTATAAAATAATTATTCAAATATGATTAGATAAAAAAACATATGATAGGTTAGAAAAATGGAAAGCAAGGTGAGAGCACGTGGCGAGTGGGGTGTCACCATCTTGAAAGGAGCCACGTCATGAACAAGTGCCGGCCGTTGATTAAAAGCTCAATTAACGGTTATGCGGTTTTTCGCAAAATTTGGTGACATGATTGGCTGTTTTGTTTTGATGTACACACCGACAATATTACGTGTTCATTAGGCACACACGCAAGCCAATGTTGGGACCAGTGGACGTGGACCTCCCCCACCATATCTCATCTCATTTCCTCTTTATTTTTCTGTCCAGCTCACTACCACTCTCTTTATTTAATTTAAATAATTTGTTGACCCCATAGTTTTTTTATGAAATGTTGACACCATAATATGTTTAAAATAAATACTAATGTTACAATAATAAAGAAAAAAGAAGTACATATATATTTACTTTATAGTATCATTCAACAAATATTTTCTTTCTAGTAGAAATATTTAAAAGTCGTGTTAACAAGTTTTTCAAAAGCATTGTTTAAAGAATTTTTATATTAAAAATACAGGTTAAACATACGCAAAAGAAATAAATGCATAATTTTATATGTAAATGTTTACCCATACAAATAAGTATCTTGTTAGCTGATAGAAGTAGATGTGTGATTAAAGTTTAGGTGAAGAAAGCTATAAGACGATGAAAAGTTTAGTACAATTGAACAATGATGTTAAAAAACTGAGGTTCTTGTTTACAAAGATAGATTAAAGGCAAATTGGAAATTAAGCACGTTCTTAATTTCATAGGTTCAAAGAACTTTATATGTTGTAATATTTTATCAAACACTTAACGTTCAATAATTGAAGAAACTTCGTCTTCCATGATGGTGGGACAAGATGAGACCACTAGCGAGGATGATGTGGTTGAACCTGTATGAATTACAATGTCCTCATTTCTTAGTCTCTTTATTTTCTTGCAAATTTTCCCAATTCAATTTGTTTTGCTAGCGAAGAAAATTTGATCTCTTTGAAGGAAACATTTTACATCTTTTTAGCTCTTAGAATCTTGTTTATCAACAAGGTCCAGGAAAATGCAGCAATTCAAGGCCTAAGCTGGTGAATTTTTATCAACAAGGTCCATTAACATTCTTACCACAAACTTGCATTTGCTTGTGTAGGCCAAAAATGGACATAAAAACTTCTAATAATCATTTTAATTTTTGTTCCTTCCATTTCCAATAGCCAGCAAGTAACATTTATTCTTAAGAGTCTAATCAACAATAAATAAAAGTCACAAAGTAATAAGCTATGTAGGAGTTAGTTAAAAACTTCAATTTACCCACAAAGTATTCCTAATAAATCTCAGTCTCCCTTGCAATCTCAGAAGATAATATAGCTAGCTAGGGCCTAAGTGGTGAAACATTACATAGTGGCACTGCCATATATAACGACACACATAACCGTGTGAACCAACCTTATCTCAAACCAAAGTGATTTATCTATAATAGTACGCAATATCTACACTTACATTACCCACAGTACACCGTCCAAAATGGCCACTTTTGCCATGTGTTTGATCATTAACAAATATTGGAGTACACATTTGCAAAATGTATGTAAACATGAAGTTTCCATATAGATATAACACTGCAGTGACTTTGATTAAGCTTCCAAAAATGAGTTCAAAGACATCCATGAATATATTGTTGTTCATTTTCATGTTTGTGTTGCCTTGTTTGGTTGGTTTGAGTCATGGTGAATGTGATTTCAAGGCTATTTTCAACTTTGGAGATTCAAATTCAGATACTGGTGGATTTTATGCAGCTTTTCCTGCTGAATCTGGTCCTTATGGAATGACTTACTTCAATAAACCAGCTGGTCGTGCTTCTGATGGGAGACTCGTGATTGATTTCATTGGTAATCAACAAGCTACATCATTTTTTACATTAATCAATGCTTAATAACTATTGTAAAATGTGCATTATGGTTGTTGTGAACAAGATTTTTCTTTTGAATAATTGTTAGTATAATAGTATTTTCTCATTCACATGGGTTTGAAGTTTGAACCATGATCCTTCAACTCTTTTAACCTTTAGTTCAAGCCAGCTGAGTTAACCAACCATATAATTCAACTTATTGATTTGTTTCTTTGATGAGTTGTGATTTTTATTGCAGGGTGCTAAAATAAGCAAGCAGGTGAATTGAATTGATTGGATGATATAGATAAATTCTTATTCAACTGTTATAATCTTAAAAATTATGGGTGTATTAGAGGACCACTTAAAATGTAGTGCTAAGTGCCCCCTAATATCTGTTTGCAAATCATGCAATCCTACATTGTGTAAAAAATTTCTAATCTATGAACATTTGCATCTATTAATATTTTTTACTTATTATAAAACACTAGAGAGAGACTTTGCCTTTATTTTGTTTGCACATTTCTTCATCTTTAGGATAGTTTTCCTTACAAGACAAGACATCTAGCTGGAAATATTTGTATAGTTTTGGAATAGTCATGGCATGACATGGCATTTTTGTCTCCACCATTAATTTCAACTTACTATTTTTACGGTCCAAGAAAATAAATATTAACTCTATCAACTGTTAGGATGGGATGTATCTGTATATCTTGGTATGTGATATCATTCACTCATCTTTCATATTTTACAGATTAGAGACATAATTTAATGGTTGAGAGCTATAATATCATGTATCAAACAATCAAACATTTTTATTTATTTATTTGATTTTGGCAGCTCAAGCTATTGGAATTCCATTTTTGAGTCCATATCTACAATCAATAGGATCTGATTATAAACATGGAGCCAACTATGCTACATTGGCATCCACTGTGCTTCTTCCTAATACTTCTTTGTTTGTCACTGGGATCAGCCCTTTCTCCCTTGCTATTCAGCTCAACCAAATGAAACAATTTGCAACCAAAGTTAAAGAAGCTGATCAGAAAGGTATAAAATGCACAAAACAATTTTAAAATGGTTCGAAAATTATGTATAGTACTGCATCTAAGTTTAGTCCTTTTATTTTCGTTTGTTAATATATTAACTTACTAATTTCTTTTAATTGTTGCTCAGAAACCAAACTTCCATCACCAGATATACTTGGAAAATCTCTGTATACGTTTTATATCGGCCAAAATGATTTCACTTCCAACCTAGCAGTCATTGGCACAGGTGGTGTGGAAGAGTTTCTCCCTCAAGTTGTTTCACAAATTACTGCTTCCATTAAAGTAAGTGTAACTAATGTCTATTAGTTAGTCACGAGACTCGACACGTGCATGTTCAGTTCCGCGGCGACAAAAATTTATTTTGTAAGTTTATACAACAAATTGTTATTAACGTGGATTTTTGCTGACTGAAATTTGTAGGAGCTATATAATCTTGGTGGGAGAACATTTATGGTGCTTAATCTTGCACCAGTAGGGTGCTACCCTTCATTCTTAGTAGAACTTCCTCATAATAGTTCAGACCTTGATGAATTTGGATGCATGATTTCTTACAACAATGCAGTAGTGAACTATAACAACATGTTGAAAGAGTCATTGAAACAAACCAGAGAAAGTCTCTCCGATGCTTCTGTCATATATGTCGATACCTACACCGTTCTATTGGAGCTTTTCCGGCATCCTACTTCTCATGGTTCAAACACTTTTACCTCTTGGCTTGTTTTAAAACAACATTGTTATGATCCTTTAATGTATTATTTTTTGTTACATGAATCAGGTCTTCAATATGGTACAAAAGCATGTTGTGGATATGGTGGAGGTGAATACAACTTCGATCCGAAAGTGTACTGTGGAAATACAAAGGAGATAAATGGAAAAAGAGTGACAGCAACAGCATGTGATGATCCTTACAACTATGTGAGTTGGGATGGGATACATGCCACAGAAGCTGCAAGCAAGCTTATAACATATGCTATTCTTAATGGATCTTATTCTGATCCTCCATTCCCATTTCAGGAACATTGTGACCTTCAACCTATAGGTTGATCCATTTGAAGAACATTGTTTCTTATCTTATCCTAGTTATTAAATAATAATAACAATTGAAGGACGTGAAACTAGTTTGAGGATGTTACATAATTTTTACCAAAAAAAAGAACAGAATTTAAATGTTTCTAACCGTACTAATATCCACTGCTGAATGAAAATATTGGACAGAAAAAGAAAAAATGAAAAGAAATGTTGAGAGTGGGATTTGAACCCACGCCCTTTCGGACCAGAACCTTAATCTGGCGCCTTAGACCAACTCGGCCATCTCAACTTGGGTGTTAAAGATTATAAACAATAATAGAAATCCTTAATTACGCGTTTATGTAAATCAAATGAATAAACCATGATAAGATGAATTTAATCGAGACTATAAGTAAAGCTACGACCAAGAACTCCCGTAAAAAAAGAAAAATAAACAAAGACCTCTTAAAAAAAAAAAACGAAATAACCAAACTCAGATTAAATAAATTTAAGCATTAACATCAATTGGTGCTTCTTTCAAAAAAAAATTATTGAATAGATCATGAGTCCGTGTCATATGCATGATTTGTTAATTTAATAGAAAACTTAAATTTTTTTTTTAGCTAAATTTTTATTTTATTTTATTTTTTTGTTTTATGTAAGATTTTTAGATAACCTTATTCAAGACGTGTGTCGGGTGTTAAATGATGGTACATCTCTAAGTCGGTATCCTGTTAGACCCAATCATGTGGTGAGAACCACCAAATGCGATGTGAGTTGGAAGCTTCAAACGATATCTTCTTTATATGGTGTTGTACAAACATTTGAATTATTCTTTCAAAATACACACTTGGTGTGTGTTTGGATGGGTGCTGAGATTGATAAAATTATGGTGACATCATGATTTTGTTAAATCGTGCATGTTTGATCATGTGACTATAAAATATTATTTTGAAGATAAAAGAAATTATATCTAAATACATTAATATAAAGTGAGTTAAACAATAAACTTGTGTGAAAAAGTTAATTCTAGAATCAAAAGTTTCAAATTCTATTCAAGTTAAAATTAATTCTTAAACCAAAACCAATTCGACTCGAGAGCAAACAAACATAACAAAATCAATTCTACACTCTTAAAATCAATTTTGACTCAACAGTGAAACCAAACATACAAAGATTTTGTAGAAATTGTGATGGTTCACTCTGATTCTTATAATATCACTGCAAATCCTAACATGCACTTAGTGTTATACTGAAATATTCTCTAACTTTTAAACTCCTTATTATCATTCAATTCTTTAGCCCCCTTACTTTCTATCAATACAAGGTGTCTCACAAATTGTCAATTTGGCCTTCTTTTGTATCAAAATCAACAAGTGTTTAATTAAGGATATTCTTTTCTGAATATACACTTTGCACACAACACTACAGAAGTAAAAATATGAATGATTTACATTCAGAATCACAAACATATATATAAGATATGCTGCATTATTTCAACAATGAAATTGATTAATACAAGGTTGATATTTATAGAGACCGAGGAATTCTATTCTATATCAAAGGGATACAAATGCCTCTCATATATAACAAGACATACAGCAAAACAAACAAATGATGAGCAAGGAAGATCAACTTGGCTTGCTACTAATACAGTTCTATTCAGTTCCAGCAATCTTCTTTTTCAGTGCATCAATATCTGTCGCTAGTTCCTTTCTGCTAGACTGTACAGAGAAACAAGTGTATCAGCAAAAAATAAAACACAGAGGATTTGATTCTGATTGAAAAAAGAGGATATTCAATGCAAGAAAGTTCACAAACATTCTTATATGATCTGTCATTGAATTCATTGACAATCTTATCCATTTAGAATTTCTTCAATTTCTCATTTTCCAGAAATACTAACTAATATAAATGTGTAAATTTCTAAAACAGCAACATAATGACGAATGTTTATGTATTTGGCCTACCTTAAACAGAAGGTATCGGTACACAAACCATCCGGTGTACCCTAGTCCTACCAACTCCATAATCTTTGGAAGCTGAAACCGAAAATAGAATTGTTTCAGATTGGTTCAAAACGCATAATAAGTGAATTTAAAAAACCAAGAGTGATATGACTTACCAAGGGGACTGAGTTGATGGCGCCAACAAGAATTGAAGATAACCAAACAGCAACTAAACCTCCACCACCATATAGAAGCACTGTGGACTTGTTTTCAAGTGCATCCCACTGATAATGACAAATGGATAGTATTACTTCTACTTTGTTAGTAAAGCTGTAAAAGACATTGATGCTGCCAAAGAGAAGATTAGCATCGACACCTCATATTGAAGATGTGTTTGGAGTCCGACACAACACTGATGAGTGTAATTACATTAATTGTTTCAATTTCTCAAATTACTATTGGTGTCAATGTGTCAGTGACAGTGCGGTGTCTATTTTATGTGTTTGTTTTGGTGCTTCATGATTAGAATCGGAAATGGAACATTATTGATTTTACAAAATTAATTCAAAATGGAGCTAAATTAAATAAAATAAACCAATTTATAAGGTTCTTGCCTTTTCCTTCAAATCTGTAAACAACTCATTGGTATCAAGAGAAGTAGATGTATCTTCTGAAGAAGAAGCTCTAGTCTGATGCAGAGAAAACTTACGGGACTCTGAAAAGGAAGAAACAGTAACATAATTTAGGAAAACCAATTGAAATACATAAACAAAAAAGAAGCAGATGAACTAGTAGCTTGAAATGAGCATTGAAAGTAGAACTTGAACTTGTATTCAGCTAAAACTACACGCATGGAAGTTTTAATTTTGATGAAACGTGTTAACTTAGAGTCACACTGGACTTTGGATTTTGGCATCAAATATAGCAACTCCAGAGTCAATTCAAGATAGCTTATGAAAAGAACTTATATTATTAGTTTATAATTATAAGCTGAAATGCAAATTAAGGTGTTTAGAGGCTACAAACATGAGTTATTGTACAATTGAATCACTGACTCAACTAATAAACCTAGTAAGAAAAGAAGGAATACCTGAAAGTTGTTGTTTAAGGAAAGGGGAAGAAGAGAGACGAGGAGGAAGATATGGCAAAGCAGAACAGCGAGTAACGTTGGTGGTTGTCAGTAGCCTAGGAGGAACTAACACTGTGCCCGCACTTGCTGCAACCGCCATTATCTCTCACTTTTCTGTTATCCTTTCCTGTATTAAGATTTGAGGTTTGAATGTTTTTGTTTGTTCGAGGAAAATAGAGAAACCATCCTTTGTTTGTTATCCACTGTCATGTGTTTTGGAACACTGATTTTCGATGGTTCAACACGTGGACCGAACTCACTCTTTCATTGGTTGATTCTCTATCTTCAAAATCCATATTCCATGCTTTTACAATTTTCATTTTTCAAATATTTTCTCGTACATTAAACAAAATCATGACATGACGTACATTTATAAAATTTAATATTAATTTTATAACGTTGTTCACATTTCACACGTATTAAAAAATATAATTAATTTTGTACGGAAAAAAGATATTACAAAATTGTATTTAATAAATAATATTAGAATGATAAATTAAAGAATTCAAAAAAAGAAAAAATAATAAATGGTTAATAGTATAAGAGGAAAAATAACAATAATGTTTCAATGACATTGTATAACGATTTATAATTTGAAACAATTTTTTTTTCACAAAACGATGTATAATTTGGGATGGAGGGAATATTGATTTTTAAAAGACTTAATTGCATTTTTGGACCCCTATCTTTTCGAAAGTTGCGGTTATGGACCCCTAACTAATTTAAATACAAAACAGACCCTTATGTTTTGATTCTTTGGTAGTTTTGGACCCCCATCCTATTGTTGACTGGTCGTTGCTGACGTGGCACCCACATCCCATTAGTGAGGTGCCACGTGGCTGACGTGGATGAATTAAAAAAAAGTAAAAAAATAATGCACGTGGCAAAGATTTAGTAAATCGGAAAAACAAAGAATTTCCTTATTGTAAAACAGATTTTTTTTTGACAAAAGTTTAAAACATATTTTAAAAAACATAAAAATAAAAAAGGTAATTCAATAAAAGATTCTTCCATTCATAATTTTTATCATTCAAGTTAGTATTTGATGTGAAATATTTGTTAAATTCTTAATTAAAAGAAACTTAAAATTAAAAAAGGTATTTTTAAATCAGAAAAAAAGTTAAAAGTATTAGATATTACATATAGCAAATCTGTAAATTCAATGTAAAAAAATCTGCAAATTGGTGTATATGGTATAAATTCAAAGGATTCAAACAAATAAAAATAGGAAAAATAACTAATATTCTTATTGTATTAAAAAAATTTAAAATGTTCTAACTAGCATAAAAATAAAAATAAAGTAATAGCAATTTTAGTTTCATTTTACTATTTAAAATATTAAACTCTTAATTTACGGGTTCCATGAGTTGAACTCAATTGTTGAGGACATTGTATAATAAAGACCTTTTAAATTACATATGGCTTTATTCGCATCCATTATTAGTAACTAAATGTAAGATACATGATTATGTCTAATTATTTGCATTTTTCCTGGCAATGTCATTCTAGTGCAAGTATCCATTATTAGCAACTACACTAGTATTTAGAAGATAGATCTTCTGTCGAAAAAACAAACATATAGATCATCCCCTATTAATTACTCTTGAAGAACTACACACCAAGACAAATGCATTAAGTTTTCAGGCACCCACATATCTACCAACTTCTAAAACAAATCTAGGTTTTTGTTGGCAAAAAAATATGTCAAAAATAAAAGAAACTTACAACTTGAATGATCCCTAACTAATCTACTGAATAATAGTACTTCTTCCTTAAACAAGAAATAACAGAAACGTTAACTTCTCATTCTCATCTCTCAACATTAATAAATGCATCACGACATATGAATAACTGTATAAAACAAAAGTTAACCACAAATGTTCCTCCAATTATATACGCCCAAAACGTTAAAGCTTCCCCCAACTTACATCTACATTCTAGGTTCTAAGAAATCATAATGAATTATTATCACTTTTAAATAGGAAATTAGCATATAAGAGATGTGTGGTACGATTCTATTCAACTCGAGTCTCTTAAGCATGTGGATAGAGATTCAATTTTTAAATCATTCGTATGTAAAATCCATGCTAAGGTCTAAAAAATTTTAAAAAAATATAATTAACAGAAATATTAGTTAAAAGTTACACTAATGTCTGAACCAAACCTACATATTGGTTCGACTTATACGAATATTTAAGAATAAAAAAACAAGACCAACATGATTAAAGTAGCCGGTTGAATTTCAAACCTACTGCGAGAAGTGTATCAATATTTAGTGTTCGATAAATACTTCTGGTGGAGAAAATTTATTAGAAACCAAACAACAATAAAAGATAATATCTATTTTTTTTTTACTCACGATTTCTTGCTCAACAATTTGTTGTTAGTATAAATAGAGAAGCATTTGTGCTTAACAATTTGTCTACTTCCACATACATTTATTTTGATATAGAGTTGAAGTGTCTCTTTCCTAGTCTCTTTTAGTCTCTTTGCATAGCAAAATAGTTCATTTGTCCCCTTGTTTGTATGATTATTATAGGAAGAGAATGAAGAATCTTCACACCAATATCGATCTATTCTCGGATAGAATGCTTCAAATTGTGGTCATTGACGACCCAATTGAAACTCATTTTAACGCCGAGGATTGTTCCACAAGTGCAGATTGGGCTAGCCACGACAATAGGATAAGAGACGACATCAAGAATGAAAATGGTATACACTCGTCTTTCTCTCCTAAACCTTTACAGTTTGTGTTTTTTGATTTTTCGGTTTTTGAGATCCTAGAGGAAAAAATATATATTTTCTTTCTCCCCAAAGTGAGACATTGGTGTTAGCGACCAATCCAAAATTTTGGAATAGTGGAGGCACTGTATATAAAAATTTATAGTATTAATAATTGTTCTCTACGATTATTCATATTATTGAAACTTTGAATGATATGTCTCTATAAAAATAACTAAACAATTATTTAACAAGTTATCCCCTACGAATTTCGCATCTAATTCTTAATAATAGTTTGAGATATACGATGATAAGTGTGGGCCAAGAGAGAAATGATCTGTGATAAGTGTGATTTATATGGTAAAAATGTCAACTATTGATACATTATATTACCAAAAAAATTGTTTCTAAAATTTTTGTGGGGGCACAAGCCCACAAATCCCACAAGCTGCATCCGTCCCTGGGTTCATTACGTTGTTTGGTGTGTTTATGAAACCATTCATGGTGTTTCATTGTCATTTGATTGTTTATATTCATGTTAATTGTCATTTTTTTTGTTGAGATGTAATTGTCATTTAATTGTTTATATTCATGTCATTTTCTAGGGATATAAGGTATGCCATAAACCAAAAATTATTGTCATTTTTATCAAACAGAAAGTTATTGTGATTCATCTGGTGTGGCTTCTTTGTTTCTTTTATACTTTGTCTAGAAAATAGAGGAAAAAAATGAGAATGAGTTGAAATGTAAAACTCAAATCAAATGAACCATATTAGGGTTTCCACAAACTGAAAAGGAACATTTTTATGTGTTAAATGTATCACAATCAAACTTAGATATGTCTTTCAAAGGTGGTGAAGTGTTTTGGATTACTCAGATGCCCTTTTTCCCATAGAAACCATACCTAACATAATAATATGTGAATTAATTTTTCAAAATGGTATATTGATTAGTTGTCAAGTATTTATTTGTTGATTGTAACACATGACCAAACTTGTTTTTCAACGGATACCATACCGGACTCAATGGTATGTTGATTAGTTGTCAAATATTCATTGATTGTGCGCAGAGGATCCTGTACATTTATTGTAAAGATCTTCCACTAATCAATTGTTGACAAATCATCTGAAATTCGGCTATTTAAGTAGAGAATCAGGGCACAGGGTAACACACACATCTTTCTCTCTTAAAACCCTTGTTACTCTGGCCCAGCGGCGCTTTCAGATCTGAAAGTAAATCGAGCAATAGTCATGTGTTATTTGATCCTGCCATGGCTCAACGATCGAAGTTGTTGCTGTGTGATTAGAATGTCACGAGTTCAAGTTGTGGAATCAGTGTCCTGCAAATGTTTCACAGATGCAGAGCTGTCTACGATGAACTCACAATGGTTCCGATCCTTCTGCGAAACCCGCCATGGCGGGAGTTTTGTAGCACCAGGTTGTCCCTTTAGTCATGTCTATTTGGTTCATTTTTGGGTTATAAATTAATGGATTTTAGTAATTTGTCTGTTGAGTCAGTTTTTAATTTTTTTTTTATTGCGTATTATGTCTTTTTTTTTTTAGTAATGTCTAAATACATTTCAATAGTGGATACTTGTTATTCTAGTTAAATATGATTTGGTTTGCATCATTATGTTAGGAGCCAAAACAACGACATAACATGTTTCTATGCATATTTGTTTGCCTAAAGAGTTGCACTCTGTGCAAAGCAGATTATATATTTTATACACATTTTTTTAATTTCTTTTTATGTCATACTTAAATGTATGCTCTCTCTTGTTTTTATGGCAGATGTATTTCCGGGCCAACCCTATATGGACGACTCTGCTTCTGCGATATGTGAGCCTCAGGATGAAGAGGCTAATGCAATGGCTGAAGAGTCCCCCTCAGGTATCTGGATAACATTAAATCACTTTTCTTTTGCTTCCAAGACAAACATATCCTTTCAATAAATGTGAAGTCTTATGTTATGCTCAATGATTTGAGTCGGGTTATTATTAATATAGGTGATAACGCTCATGCTGCCAATGTCGAAGATTCGAATATGAACATGGACTGCTTGGTTGCTGTGAAAGTGAGAACAATGCATTTAAGTTCTCGTATCCTAGCTTCCAAAAGTCCATTTTTCTACAAGGTAGATTTCTCTTCTTTATTGGTTTGATTTGAATACTTTTGACAAATTTGTGTGCCTAATTGTGTTGTGTATGTTTTGCAGCTGCTCTATAACAGCATGAGGGAATCAAAGCAGAGGCATGTCACTCTGAAAATTGCTGCATCTGGTATAAACATATACAAATCTTGTTAGATTATTTGCTTAATCATGTTTGTTTTCTCTAATAGCTTGCTTACAAATGCTCATTCATTTTGCATGGTACAGAGGAAGCTCCTCTCATGGAGCTTTTGCATTTTATGTGCAACAACAATTCTCTGAACGTGACCTCACCACCGGCGTTATTGGACGTGCTTATGGTTGCCGACAAATTCGACGTGGCTTCATGTGTGAGATATTGCAGCCGAGTGTTGAGGAATATACCAATGACATGCCGCAAGCTGAAGAAGGTCCTAACTTGCAATGACTTCGACCATGAAGTTGCTTTAATGCTAGTAGTAAGTTGATAAACCATTTAATTGTATAATTATATTAACATTTTGTGTTATTATTAATTACATACTTATCTATTTTTCTTTATTTTCATATAGATAAGAAAGTTAGCCCGCTTCGTTCGATTTCCCTATGTGGCCACAGCCTCCGGAACAGCAACCACCATCTCCAGATCACTAGATGCTAAGATGTGGATGTTAAGATTGCAGGGAACTGCAACGGGGGTGGGTGTGAAACTGTGAATCGAGAAGTTCCATTGGTGCGATCAGAAACTGTAGCTGAGATGGTTTACTTGCATTGCAGACTATTATGTAGATAATATGCCAGTAATAACTTATCTTTATGTTTTAATTAAGCTGGGTAAAATGTAATTTGGGTTTAAATCTTATGGTCTTTGGATGATATATATTATGTACTTGCAGACTTCTATTGCCTATTGGGTTATATGATTATATTTACCACGGTTTAAGTTATCTGTGTTGTGCAATATTTTATGCCCTTTGGAGTTTGGAAAAAGAAAAAAAAAATATAGATAAGAAAGTAAAAGAAAAAAAAAGAATTAAAAAAGATTAGATTATTTATAAGACTCCAATCCATGTACATTGTAGTTATATGTCTATGTGAAAGCATCAAAGACCATTTCTCTACACAACATAAACAAGTAGCCATGGGCATAATCTTCTTTTTAAAACATAACAAGTATTTTGTGAACTAATGAAAAGTGAATTTTGTTTATTTGCAAGACACAGTTGGAAGCACAAATGAATAAGGTATTTTCTCGCTTTTATTGAGAACAGAGGTGGAAATAAAAAACACAAGTGGGGAATTGCAAGTTGAAGGGAATTTGGGGAATTCAAGTGTTGAAGAGACGGTACACAAAGGGTCTATAAATAGTGGAACACAGAATTGAGAGAAGAACACACGCTACATAAGAAAAAAGAAAAATTTGGAGTAGAGATTGAAGCAAAAATCTGTGTTATTCTTTACTTGAATTTTATGAAATCTATTTCAATTTCAGTGTTCTTCTTGATTATGGATAGTGAAGTATTTTTCTAGGTTCAAGTGGATCTTGCAAGTTAAGAGACTTTGTAATGTTCTAATTTCTAATTTAAATTTCAGTTTTTTATTTTATTCCGATCAAGTTTGTTCTATTGATTTTATTACATGATATGGGATGATCAAACCTTTGGAAATTAGTTGGTGGACCTATAGGACAATTGAGGTTAGAATTATTGCATGACGAGACCTTAATTTTAGTCTTTCAATCATTCAACCTTTTTACACTTTATGCTTTTCTTGAATTTGAACTCTTTGCATGATCAAACAAGGTGTTAATTTAAGAAAAATAATATTAATCACGAATGACCAAACAAATTAATAGTTTTAGTAAAGAGATTGGTGATTGAATAAAAATGAAGGAATTTAAGTAGAACTAGACGTAAGGGAATCAAAACTTGCAAGTGAAATCGCGACCGTAGTCCTTTCTCTATTGATTTACAACTTAGCGGTTTTATCCTTCTTCGTCATTACTTTCTATTTAGTTACTGAAACCATTCAACTACTTGTTCATCTAAATATAAAATTAATCTTAATTAGTTTGGCACTTGTTAATTAATCTATGTGAATACGATAATCTTTTATACTACTTATGCGATAAAGTACGCTTGTTCTAAGTGTATTTAAGTGAAGCCCTATTCTTCAAAGCTGAGGCACCTCACCGACAACAAATACTAGTTGCAGAGTCTGCTTCCTCATGTCGCCTCTTTGTCTAGCGGTCATACAAGTACCACCCTGTTAAGGTCGTGGAATTCAAAACTTCCACACCAACAGTGTGTGCTCTACTTAGACCTGAAACGGCAGAAGTGCACAAGTTTGTTCCCATCTGGGTGGGTCTATTCTCAGGCTTTCCGTTTAGGTGGATAATGTTTACTCTTGGGTTCTCAACTGGAAGGATAATTTTGATGTCTTTTGTCTTATTTTGAAACCACCTTAATTTTCTGGACGAAATGTTGCCGGCCCAATGAAGTTGCTCTATCTTTTCTCCATGGATTCTCTACTTTTGCTCACTTTCACTTTGTTGCAGCTCGCCTAGCAAATCAAGTTTTGTTCAGATGCATTTGAGTTGCTTTAGCTTGGCCTTTAGCGAGTGTACTTGCATCACGTTGCTCCATTCTAGTGTAATCACGTCCAAAACCCACAAAAAGGTATGGAAATATTCTAATGAAAATATCTGTATTTTGGCTTTATCATTGGCAAATGAAGATCAGCAACTTCCATCTAATGTTTGGAGATATGATTAGGACTTTGGATAACATGGCATGTCTGATGTATTTGCCTAACACTGGTTGTATGTTGGAACCATTAGGCTTGAGGTGGTTGATATGTTGGTTTAATATATTTCATTTTACCTTCCGGATGTTGTAGACGAGTGTCATCGTGTGGGATGTCTTCACACACAATTCAACTATCTCGATAGTTAGGACCATAAGCAGTTGATCAAATCACATGGCATAAAGGATGATAGTCATATTCAAGTCTGTCCGTTAGAAGATACATGCATGTACTCAGGATGGATTATGTGCGGATCTTGAATGGTGCACCCATATCGACTAGAGCGTATGCTCAGACAGTGGGTATATGCAGATTATTCCTCTGGATCCAGCTATATCAGCTCATTCTTTGATGTCCTAAACCGAAATGGGTATCGCACGTAATGCTTATATGGTTCATTTGGTAGGAAAGAACCTTTTTGGCGGTCGTGGTTCAATTGTGGGGCACTGCACATGGATGATATATACGAAGGTATGTTCGAATGCCCCATCGCATAGTATGGAGCTTTTAAATATGTCAGTATTGGTAAATTCAATTATTAATTACTACTTCTGTCCCTTAATATAATCCTCCTTTTGTTTTTTTTTGTCCCTAAATATAACACCCTTCTCAAATTACAACACACATTAATTATTTTTTTCCATAGATACCCTTATTTAATACTACTACTAATTCTAAAAGTACAATAAATTGACTTTTTACTTTATCTCTTTAATGAGGTTAATTTTGTAA
>Ga0099826_10001003_pt1 | contig 15800 bp, 7 predicted proteins | sample Mtrugardesep15_FD_76830 | JGI IMG/M metagenome (GOLD analysis project Ga0099826, IMG submission 76830) | Root nodule microbial communities of legume samples collected from California, USA - M. trunc garden sep15 | ecosystem: Host-associated > Plants > Roots > Nodule | place: USA: California... | reverse complement strand
ATGTAAGAAACCAATTTTGTTATTTTTGTCTTCTTTATATGTGATGTTCTTGCTCATTTGCATTTTCTTGCTTCAACTAGTGTTCTAAAATGCTTTTTACACATTCTTGTTCAAATATTGGTATTTGATCAGAATAAGAATAGTGTCAATCACGGTTTTAAATCGCCTTAGTGCGTTACCATCATTGATATCACAACAACAATTCTGGCCACAATATAATGACAGAGACATCAAAAACCTTGATATCGTCGTTGTCATGAACCTTTTTATAAAACCTTAGTGTCAATTTTCAAAAATTTGGGTCCAATTTTTCTTTTCATTTACAACTGATGTGACAAGTGCATGTAAGTTATGATTGAGTTTAAAGATATCCGATCCGAGTCTTTATTTTTAGTATTTGGAACGATTGTGTGTAGCATCGTGTAGTTGCTGGAGAGGATCCATACTTATTTTATACTAAGCTAGTAAATTGGAGAATCCCTCTAAAGATTCATCTCCAAGTTGTGTATGATATTGTTCAGAAACTCACTTGGCATAACATGATTTAATTTAACCCAATTTTCCTTGTTATCCAGCTTCATAGTTTTGATTGAAGAGAAATTTGATTTTATTGGAAAGCCAGTATGGGATTTGATAATACAAGATCTGAAAGGTGTGTTTCCTAAATTCCCTCAAATAATTTTCAAAATTCCAAGTTATTTAGTACTAATTAGTCTTCAAGTAACTCATCATAATTTATGAACTTTTCCTTTTATTTTTCATAGGTTTGAAGATGATCCTGAAATATCAAAAATTCCCACAACAAGTGGTGTTAAGGTGAAATACCACATTGATGGAACACAAATACCAGAACCAAGTTCCAAAAAGTCTCAAAAGAATGCTACAAGAAACAAGTTTTTGAAAACAAGAGTATTGTCAAGAGTATTCTCAGAAGACTATGAAAGAGTAAAAAAAAGAGTATTAGTATTAGATCCTAGGGGACAACTCATACATCGTTGGAACAAGATATTTTTAGTAGCATGTTTAGTTTCTTTGTTTGTGGATCCACTGTTCTTTTATTTGCCAGTGGTTAGAGATGAAGTTTGCATTGATATTGGAAAAACTCTTGAAGTTATTCTCACAGTTGTTAGATCATTTGGAGATTTGTTTTACATAGTTCAGATTTGTATGAAGTTTCGTACTGCTTATGTTGCTCCTTCTTCCAAGGTTTTTGGTAGAGGAGAACTTGTTCTTACCTATTCTAAGATTGCTCTTAGGTACTTCAGCAAAGGTTTTTGGTTAGACTTTATTGCTGCAATGCCTCTTCCTCAGGTACCTATGAGTCTGTTTATTTACGTTTAAAAGGCCGTTTTGGTCCTTGAATGTGCTACATGTTGTCCCTACAATCCTAAGTTAACGAAAACTACAAAACATCCTTAAAACGCGTCTCTAGTTATTTAGTTTGGTTCTCAAAAGTGTATCCGCTAGTTAGTTTAATTGTTTAACGTAGTCTATCTAATTACGAACAGATGATACGATCAAGGGTATTTATGTAATTTTGATACATTCAAGAATTATAGCGACACTGTCGTACATTTAGGACTCAAAGCGAAATGTGTATACTGACATGATAAATATATGTTATTCTATTATTGCAGGTGTTGATTTGGATTATTATACCAACACTTAGGGGTTCAACAATGGCAAATACCAAAAATGTCCTTCGTTTTTTCATCATTTTTCAATATATTCCTAGGCTGTATTTGATTTTTCCACTTTCATCACAAATTGTAAAAGCTACAGGGGTTGTGACAGAAACAGCATGGGCAGGTGCTGCTTACAACCTCATGCTTTACATGTTGGCCAGCCATGTAAGTATATCACAAGCTACATTTCCTTGATTGTTCAAACAAATTGGACCCTTTTAGCTTATATGAAAATAGTTTGACAATATTTTATCTTTCGTTATAGAAATAACTTATACATAAGAACGTATATGATATACGCTTAAGCTATAAGCGCTAATGAACCTGCTTATCCAAATTTGGCCTAAACTAGAATGTGGATGAGCTTTTTATCATATACATATACATCATATTAATATGACAGAAAAGTCATCATAGATGTAATACAGAAACATTGAAATACCATTTCCAAACTTACTCATACTTTTATATACTTAATAGATTTTAGGAGCTTGCTGGTACCTTCTTTCAATCGAGCGTCAAGAAGCATGTTGGAAAAGTGTGTGCAATATGGAGAAATCAAATTGTCAATATGGATTCTTCAATTGTCAGAGTGTTAAAGATGCTCCAAGAGTAGCTTGGTTTATAGCTAGTAATGTCACAAATTTATGTTCACCAAATGCCGGCTTTTATCCGTTTGGTATATATGCTGATGCCATGACTTCCAAAGTTACATCATCACCATTCTTCAATAAGTACTTCTATTGTCTCTGGTGGGGATTAAGGAACCTGAGGCAAGTATTATGATTAATTAAATATTTTACCTTACTTTATCTACTTGATTTATATCATTATGTTGAACAAAACATAATGTATTCACTCTTAGAAGCTAAAAATTGATATAATGAAGAAATGTTTGAGTATTAATACCTCTCTGTTTGGAGGGTGCAGTTCTTTGGGACAAGGTCTTCTTACTAGCACTTTTATCGGAGAAATAATGGTTGCTATTGTGGTTGCAACTCTTGGATTGGTACTTTTCGCATTGCTGATTGGTAATATGCAGGTAAGCGCCGTTAATTTATTTCTCTTGGCACAATAGAAATCATTTCTTACGTCGGATGAAATATGGTCTGAAAACATGTTTATAAGTGTGATGCATCTCTTACCTTTCAAACAAGTTTTATAGGGTTGAATTAGGCCTAATCCAAATTTTAAGAATTTTTTATAAAGAAATTTAATCATTCAAATGAACTAGATAGTTTGAAGATAGTGTTAAAAGACTATCCATAAAATACATGCATCCTCTATTTATATCTGCTTTTGAAGTCACACATAAAGGGATGGAGTCTGTTGTAATTTAGTTTGCCAAATTGAATTGTATGAGAAAATTTTATCAGTCCATGCCTCTAATAGAACTCGAATTTTGCAGACATACCTTCAATCGATAACTGTTCGCCTAGAAGAGTGGAGGGTGAAAAGAACTGATACAGAACAATGGATGCATCACAGGCAACTACCTCCAGAACTAAGAGAGTCTATTCGTAAATATAATCAATATAAATGGGTGGCTACACGTGGAGTTGAAGAAGAAGATCTTCTCAAAGGACTTCCACTGGATCTTAGGCGAGAAATCAAACGCCACCTTTGTCTTGAACTAGTTCGAGGAGTAAGTTACGAGACACCAAGTTTATATTCGTTTATTTATGATAATTTTTAGTTCCACATCGCAAACTTTGATATTCCATTGAAATCGAAGTCAAATTAGGCTGATGCAGCCACAATCACGATCGTGGAGACATAAAAAACCTTGATATCGCAATCCAGATCACAGTCACAGATCTTTTCGTAACGAAAAATGTATTTAAACAATTTGTAAAGAGTAACTTCTAGTACAAGTTATAATCTGCCTCTGACTGAATATCATTTTTTTTTTATAAATTATCAAGTTTAGCTTCACTATAAGAATTGAAATTGTTCACTAACTTATTAATTGTTAACAGGTTCCTTTGTTTGATCAAATGGATGAAAGAATGCTAGACGCAATATGCGAAAGACTAAAGCCAGCATTATGCACCGAGGGAACTTATCTTGTCCGCGAAGGCGATCCAGTGAACGAAATGCTCTTCATAATTAGAGGCCATCTTGATTCTTACACAACAAATGGAGGCCGTGACGGATTCTTCAACTCATGTAGAATCGGTCCAGGCGATTTCTGTGGTGAAGAGCTCTTAACATGGGCCTTAGATCCAAGACCAAGTGTCATACTCCCTTCCTCAACAAGAACAGTTAAAGCTTTCTCAGAAGTAGAAGCCTTTGCACTCATAGCTGAAGATCTTAAGTTTGTTGCATCTCAGTTTAGAAGACTACATAGTAAACAACTAAGGCATAAATTCAGGTTTTATTCACACCAATGGAGAACTTGGGCTGCTTGTTTTATTCAAGCTGCATGGAGAAGGCACAAGAAAAGGAAAGAAGCTGCTGAATTAAGGGCTAAGGAGAATCTTGTGGCAGCTTCAGAGGCTGAAAATGAAATAGCAAAAAAATATGGGAAAGGTTTTGTTGTGTATGGAACAAGGATTGCAAGGAATACTAGGAACGGTGTTAATATGCATTCAGGGACAAATTCTGGGGTAGTTAGCTCTTTGCAGAAACCAACAGAACCTGATTTTTCTGATGAATAATAATGAATGTATATTGTTACATTAGTCTTTTAATTGTGTAATTTGTTTGTTTTGGATCATTTGTTCATATATAAATTAGAGATAGGAATTATTGTAACCAATTGAAAAACTGTTTTTAATTACTATGCATGCACTTTGTGGATGATGACTTGGTTAAAAATAAGGTGACATTTGTTTCCTTCACTTGTTGTTTGGTTAAAAATGTGTCGGGTAAAAACTTCAATGAAAAAGACTAATGTTGTCTGGTTTATTTTTATGAGACGTTGAAGGTTGTTGTAGGGCGTTGAAGGATGTTGTAGGGTGCACGAGAAACTAATAGGGTGTGATAAGAAACTCTTAAAAACAAATATGGACTAATGATGTATTTGAAACCGAATAATATGTACTTGTGTAGAAGGAAACTGCTTTTTAGGCACCTCGAAAAACCGAACCGTATTGTTTCAAACGATCTCAGTGTTAACGAACGGCAGTTAACTACCGAACGAATAGTGTTTGGCCGAAAACTTTGTTTGTCTCTCTCTGGCCCATCCAATCTACTTGCTTTTATGTTTTGTTATTCTTACCTCTTTTGCTCACTCAAGCAAAGTTAGTTATTCTGTTTTAGTGGATAACTGATTTCAATTGTAGCTATTTTGGGTTGGTTGACTGACTATGATCTTCATGTAACGAATACATTTCGGGTTGCACTTGGGTGACATAACATTTGGTGATATTGGTCAACCACAATGTTACAATTGTCTTTCTTCTCTCTCTTTCACAAGGTTTTTTTGTTTTTGTTTTTTATACATCTTTTCTAACATATACTTTATTCGCTATTCAATCAAAAAAGAACTTTTATATATTAAACTTTTTACAAACTCTCGGAATTAATTTCTATATAAAAATCAAATAATTTAATTATACATGGCCAAATAGTTGATTTTAAGTGGTTAAACCATAAAAATTCATGGCTCCTTTTCTCTATGGATAGGTTTAAGAAAATAAATAATTATTAACTTCAATTATAAATTCATGCCTCCTGTTCTCTATGAATAGGTTTAAGAAAATAAATAATTATTAACTTCAATTATAAATTCATGCCTCCTATTCTCTATGAATAGGTTTAAGAAAATAAATAAATATTAACTTTTAGAAGGTTCTTATAAGCACCACAAGCTCCAGACCAACCGGTAAACATGTTGAAATTGCTAAACCGAACGTCGTGATGAAGGTTCGAACCTCAGTCACTTCACTTATGTGGCTGAGTTTCAATAGTTATTTATCATTTTGTCTATCTAAAAAAAGTTATATATAAGCTAAAAATAATGCGACTGTTTTCCGATAGACCAGTTGGTTGGAATTTAATCTTGTAATCTTGTGGTCTTTGGTCCGAGACATGACATAAAGTGAAGAAGAGCTGAAAGTTAATGCAAAATGACACTAAATCACAAGAGAACTAATGATATATTGGATTGGAGCTTTCAATGAGCTTATAATCTTCCTTAGCTTATGATTGTTTTTTCAGAATCTAAAAACAAGACAAATAGAAATCAACTTGTTTGTTTGTCAAGAAAAGCAGATTGTCTGTATTGCTTTCTTTAGACATGGAGAGTAACCTTCAACCCTTTAAACAAACCTAAATCATGAAGTTTTCTGGATGAGAAAAAGGCCGTAGACATATTAATGTTTATCTTTTTTGTAACGCCTAAAAGAAAGACAATAGAGAAATAGAGTCAGAGTCCAATATATTTTGTTATGCAGAAAGGAGTCTTTTTCATTTTGAAGATTATGTTCATAAACCATACTTTCATTCATCAATTTCATCTCTAATCCAATTAATTAAGGGACCAAATTGATGGATGAATGTATAGTTTAAGAACTTTTATTTGATTTTAATAGATTATGGACTAAATTGATGACATAATGATACAATTTATTCCTTTTTATAAAACAAGCATGCATTAATTTAGATCCAATACATGAATAGTCGAAGTACTAATTACCTATTCGGACTTGGAAGTGTGGTTGAGAAAATAAGGTGCAAGTTACAAGTGTTAGATAGAAAAATCAACACCTTAAATTTTTTTTGAAAATGCCAAAGAATACTCTTAGGGTATTAGCTAAGAAGGTAAAAATATAAATATTACGTTGAGAAATAATATAAAATTATGAATTTAACTTTTTAAAAGTTAAAATATTGTTGAGTGCAATATAAACCTACCACTTTTGGTTTCTTTAACCTAAATTGAAAAGTTATGAATTTGACTTTTGGTTAGCATAACCCAAATTTTGCAATATATATATATTCCCTAAGTAAAAACCTGAAAATTGAAATGTTTACAAGTTAGGCATACTTAAACATCACATAGTCCCATGATATAGCTTTCAAATATGACTCGATTCATTTGATTAACTACGAAATTTATCCTATATTTTTTTCTCTAACAAATGCTCAGTATGCATTGCTAGGATTCGCTGATAGAGTACTGCATGCGTAGACAATACGATGAAAGAGATGTGTGCCTTATCCGAAAAGGAAACTCTTAGACAAACGTTTAAACTCCTATTATGAATGTGACCAATTGAGGACTTCAATTTGCATCACCAATCACATTCACCTCTTAATTATCTGTCCATAATACTATATAAATGTCTAATTATTCTTGTGGAAATAAGTTGGGTTAATTTAAGGCTTTGAAGGCCAAGTATGACTTGATAAAAAAAAACCAAGGAATAGGTTGTCATAGCTTCTTAACCTACTTAAATTTCTATTTTATACGAATATATTTAAATAAATAATTTGACGTATGTTGAGTAAACTAACGAGCTAAAAGAAAAATAAGATTAAACATTATTTTGATATTTAGGATGACATATTAAAAAACCTGACTTTATTTGATATCATATATTCAATTCTTTTGAAATAATATATCCAATTCTAGTTTATAATAATAAACATAAATATGCAAAACAATTGTGGTGGTTTAAGCAGCCAAAAATAGGATATTTAAAATTAAAAAGTTATTTAAAAAGATATTATTAAAAAAATATAATCATTCATAATCACCATCATACCAATAATGATAGAAATAAAATAGAGAGAAAGATGAGCGAATAATAGTAAAGATGTAGAGGAAAAAATTAGAGAGAAGATAGAAAAGAGATATGAAGAAATTTGTGTTGGTCTACATCTTCACAAAGTTTGTGACCACCAAAGCTGCCACAAATTTGCTTCTTATGTAGCTGTCTAAGCTTTCACAAAGTTTGTTGATGTCAAAGCAGCCACAAATTAAATTTGAGTTTCCTCCATACATTTTGTGGCGGCTAAAGCAATCACAAATTTAAACTCAAATTCCCTCCACACATTTTATGATAGAAAAATCCCTCGCAAAGTTTTTGAAGGTGTTTTTGGCAAGTAATAACAAGAAATTGAAATTACGATTCGTGAAGGCTTTTTATGGCAGTAATTGGCAATGGTCTCGTGGCGGTGAATAATTTTTTTTAAGTTGTCCAATAATATGTGTTTTTTATATCGAAAATGTTGGCCTAATAATTAAAATGCTTTTCTATGTCCAATAATATAACTTTTTTTAGCTAATTAAACTCATAAAAAAGTGTTATCATTTTCTATTTCAAAAAAAAGTTTTAGTCTCACATTAACTAAGTCATACATCCCTGTAAGCAGGTCTGATCTATTTTCACTCAAATAAAATGCACACCAAAAAGAAACATGACTTGCACGTGTCCATAACCTAATGCACTATGCACATGAGCAAATTTATTTATTGGTGGCCAAAATTGGTCAGCAAATGTGACTAGACAAAATGAGAGAGGATTATAAAGGGGTATAATAAAGTGGTGTGCAAAAATCGCAAAGGGTAGATACATGGATTATTAACTTGTGCGTGGATGATTATAATCTGAGTAGGATTCCACCATTTTGGTGCGGAAGAAACTCAATAATTCATTGGCCCTGCAAATGCACAAGATAATGACATTTTCCCTCCCTTCACAACTCCAACAAATAAGGGCAAACAAGAGTGGGTCACCGACTTCGATTTATCTACACATTTTACATAGTTAGGTGATCTCAGTTGTCTAATCTTTATCAAATGATTAATATTCCGATTTCATAAAATATACATAAAACAAAAAGTTGAAACGAAGACGGTTAAATTATGATCGAAAAATTCATATTCATAACAGTATTAGTGGCAATTTCTATGTTAACCTTTCTTCCTCCAACAAAGAAAACTTTGGTGGAGATAATGTATAATAAAACTTAGCAATCCATATTTGACTAATGATTTATCTAGTGATTAACCTTGAGTTATTCTTGTTTAATTAACTTCTTTTATAATTTAAGTTGATGAAAAGTCAAGTTAGCAAACTTAAAGCATTAAATAAATTACAACCCCACATAGCTTTCTTTCATTGGACATATTCATTTAATATAAAACAAAGTGCAATGCTTTCCCCTAACAAAAGAATAAAGAAAGCATAACGCTAATAGAAAATGTTTGCCAATAAAATGCCACACATCTTATCTGAAAATACAAAGATGTGAAATTGATGATGATACGTAATTGATTAAAACAGTGAAAAGATTTGGCTAGTTTGTTATATGTGAGGGAGACAGAAAGGGTAACATCATAGTTGAGTTTGTAATTCTAAAAATGGCTAAACCAATATGTGATGGTTTTCAATATGTCAAATTCTTATTGGTTTAGAGAATATTAATTTGTAAAAGGAGTCTTTGTGACTTCAGGGTCATGATTTTTACTTCACGAAGAATGGTTGGGAATGAATGAGTCATACATACCTATTCTTATATATTTTCTAGAGTAAGGTAAAGCAAAATTGGTGGCAGTAAAAGTACTCATTCACTATTTGTCCTCTCTTTTAACCTCTGCTCGACATCTATTATTGCACGGATGAATTCATCAAAACCGTTCAAATTTGAGGGTTTAATTATTCCTTCTTAAATACTTTGTTTGTTAAATTAACAACAAAAAAAAACATAGAATTAATCTTGTATATGTATGTACAAATATAAGAGGGGTCAGAAACAATTTAAGAACACACTCATTTTTGAGTTGTGTTATTTAAATACACAAAAACATATATAATATTTTGACACCAAATATAATCGACATAAGTGTTGATGTTAGACCCTCATAAGAGAGAAAAAAATATTTAAAAAAGGGAATTATATATGTTTTTTTAATAGAAAAAAAAACATTTTTGTTATTACTTGTAGGTCTTTATTGAAATTAGTTAAGTTTGGTAAAAAAAAAAAGAGTTAACCATGAAGGTGTAAGTGCTATTTGAGTTAATTCAAATACTATTATTGCACTATGGCCCATAATGGATAATGGGTGGTACCTAAGTTGTACGGTTATAAATAGAGAGGTTAGGTCACATTTGCCGTCACTCTTGCTATTCTGCTCCTCAGTGATTAGTGATTTGTCCCATTAAAAATTTTAAGTTTCGCATGTGAAATATAAAGGAAGACTCTTGTCTCAAATCTCGACAAGTCTCGTTAATCAAAATTGTTGGGTCCCTCATTGAATATGTCACACATTTAACGAGTGAAATCTGAATCCCACACTGGACCACTATGTATACGAACAAATATCATGGACAATGTAAGCTTAAATGTAAAACATGTCCCTAAGCTTAATTAAAAGTAAACTTATATATCATCTCATTGGACGCCATAATTGATGGTACAAGATATGTATTGGCAAATGCACTAGTGTGTGTCGTCTGTGATTAAAGGTAGGGTGTCTTATATGATAGTATATCATCATGGTTTTTCAGAATTATAATGAACAGTGTCAGGTAGAGAGAGAAAGATAAGAGTTGGTGGATGGACATGATTAGTCGTTGGATGGCTTAAACAGTCAACCTAAATGAAAGATACCTATAGTTTACTAGCTAGTTCCATTCCATTAGGATTTTAGGATTTGACAATTTTTTCAAGCAAGAACGAACAATAAGGGTGGTGGAACAAGATAGGGTTTCACGAGCTCATCACACACAGTATGTTCCAAAGTGTGTGACAAAAATTTGAAGACTAGCTATGGGTGGATCACGAGAGCAATAAGAGACTAATATTCAAAACTATTTTTTAAAAGAGCAAAATATACCACAAATTGTTGAGGAGACTACAAGTTTCAATTCTAACCAAAATACTTATCAAGATGTTTTATCTGCCTGGCGGCCAACTACAAGAAAGTACTGAGTATATAAATCACTTTTTTTTAATATATCTTTCGTCTGATTGTTGATATTTCACTAACAACTCACACTTGAACTTCAACGCGGTTAATTGCTTCTGTTTAGCTCACACATTTTTTTTTTACGATTAACTATTGGGGATGCGGAAACAATAACATATTAATATTTGAAACTACCGAGAGAGCAAACAATCATATCTTGGTTGAAACCTAAAGATATAGAGTATATAAATCATTCCTCTTGTATATCTTTCGAATAGCGCTCACTATATTCATTTCACTAATCATTGACATTTTGATTACAACAATTCATCTTTTCTTACTTAGTATATGTTTGGTATTATAAAGTTAGCCAAAATCACAATGACATCGTGATTTTATAAAAGCTCCAAAGTATAGTTTTTAAAAAAATTCAATGATACATCATAATTTTATCAAATTCATCGTGAATTTAGACATGCATGAACTTACACAATTGAAGTAACATGTTCAAATGGCATTAGAAATTAAAATCAAAGGGCTCTTGGGTGTCACAACTTCCAAGTCTTTGAAAAAATTGGAGTACCTATTTTTCCTAAAAGGATAAAAATAAAAATAAAAACACAATAATATTGACATAGGACCACGGATTGTGTTCGGTTTTTAGATTTTTTTGAATGAATGGTGAAAGAGGGGACCATAGTAATTAAAGTAGAAACACACAAACACATAAACAAACACAGATAAGACATTGTATCAAGTTTTCCTTGGTTCCCTATACACGAGTCAGCATCATTTTAATGATGTGGTAAATACGAGTTTAAACTTTATGCTTATTTTGCCTTTATATATACCATATAACCGTGCTTATACACCATCAACCACTCATATCAATATCAAAGGTGAGAGAGAGCAACCAAAAATTAACAAAGAGAGAAGAATGGAGAGAGAGATAGAGATGAAGCTATCAAAGTTTAAGAGAATTTGTGTGTTTTGTGGTAGTAGCCCTGGTAACAAAACTAGCTATAAGGATGCTGCTATTGAACTTGGAAAAGAATTGGTAATTATTACTACTTTTGAATTTTTTTTTCATTTTCCTTATTTTATCATCATGAATAATACAATTTTTTCATAACTGCTTCATTTGTTTTTGTACTTTAGGCCTTAAGTTATATACTTTTCTATAACAAAATATAAGTAAAAATAAGTCAAAGGAATTTGACGTATTTGGTTCGCCTATATACCTATGATATGATATGATGTTTAGTTCTTAACTTTGTTGTATTTTGATATATAAAATAAAAAGGTGTCAAGAAATATTGATCTAGTTTATGGAGGAGGCAGCATTGGTTTGATGGGGTTGATTTCTCAAGCTGTTTATGATGGTGGTCGACATGTAATTGGGTGAGTCGAGAGCTTCATCTTCTTCTTTTTAAACCTATTTGTTTGGATTTACGGAAACCCTAACATAATCACATTGTGTCACCGTGATATTGTCAAATTTATCGTGATTCTAAAATGCATGGCTGCTATATGTTTTGTTAAACTCAACTAATTTTTGTTTTGTTTTTGTTTTCAGAGTGATTCCCAAAACACTAATGCCAAGAGAGGTAAAGTTATGGTGCTTTGGAAGCATTCATATCATATCTTCATTTCAAAATTAAAAATATATATATAAAAAAATAAAGAAAATGACTAAACATGCTAGACAAGAGTTGCTTATTTTTCCTTCAAAAAAAAGAGTTGCTTATTTTTTTTAAGTGAATTTCAACCATACTTTTGTTATCTCAATATCTAAGTTTCACATTTGTATTTTTGTGTGTGATTATTCATTCAAGTGGGAAACTAGTGGTTGCATGATTTTTTTTTCTCTTGTAGCATTTTTATGTTATAGTTCAAATTTACAAACTTATCTATCAATATACACCTGGCAATCTGGGGTTAATTATCCTTCTGAACCATTTTGTCTTTCTCTCCATGCTCCATATTACACCCTTTAGATTCTCATTGGCATTATCCCTTTTTTTTATTCTTTATCATCATTGAGGAAGTAACTTTCTTCTTTTGTTCTCTCTTCTTGTTTTTTTCTTTTCCCTATCACAAATTTAAGCTTGGCCATATAAATCTAATATTTAATTCGTTCAACAATAATTGTCATAATATTTAACACAGTTTAGTACAATTAAAAAAATAATTAAAATATTAAATATTAAAAGGACGCTTTTTGCGACAACTTTTTATTTTGGTGTCTTATAAATAAACTTCACTAAAGATAATTTTATTCGAAATATGTCATACATTAACTGTCGATATTTTTTCTATTCAAAATTTATTCAAAATATGTCGTATATTAATTGTCGATATTTTTTCTATCCAAGATTCAAACATTCATTCGTTATATTGTGATGAAGGGTAGCCGCTTTTGTGACAAATTTTTACCGTCAAAAAACTCATCATTACTTCTTTTCCCTGCTGATACAAATGCATTTTTGGAAGACCCTACTAAATACTCATATCACTCTCTCACTCACACGCGCAAAAGCTGTTTACAACTTTACTATTGTTTCAGTGATAATTTGGTAATACTATGCTGCAGCTTACTGGTGAAACAGTAGGAGAAGTGAAAGCAGTAGCTGACATGCATCAAAGGAAAGCTGAAATGGCTAGAAATTCTGATGCCTTTATAGCCTTACCAGGTTGGTACAAACAACCTTCTTTCTAGCTCCAATATTTTTCTTATGGATCATGTGGAATTTAAATTCCAATAGGTGATTGATTAAGGCACATGTCAAAAGAAATTACCCATCGAACTAGTGAGTCTCTAATTAAACCGTATGACTATAGACGAATTTGTATTTATGAAGTTAGAGGATCCTGCATTCATGCAATCGTGACAACATCGATAACCGTTTAATCAAAATTAAACAATATTCCATAAAATCTACATGTTAATTTAGACCTTCTAATGTTGATTAAATGGGCACTGATATTCTAACCGTGTGAACTAGGGGTATCTCTATAAATGGAAGGGTGCTGAATCCACTATTAAACTTGTGAATCATTCCAAAAATTAGTGGTCTGTTATAAATTAAAAATATCACCAAAATATATATTTTATTTTTTTTGAAAGATATCACCAAAATATATCAAAATTATATATATTTTGTTGGTATTTTAGAAGTTTAAGGTCTCTTATTTTATTTTTGTAAAAAAAACTACTTTACAAAAGTCAAAACATACATTCTTTCAAGAAAAAAAAAAGTCAAAACATACATTCTTTTCTCTTTTCATTTTAGGAGAATGTATGTCATCTTTTAAATGTGTTGCACAAAGTTTCCACTTGTGACGTACCAACTGCAAATCATAGTGTTTTTATTTTTAAATTAGAGACGAATTGAAAAATATATGATCAATTTTTTCCCCACTTTTTGTTGGAAAGCACTTAAATTTTATTTGGAAAGCACTTAAATATTAACAAAGTCAATGGAAGAGATAGTGAAGAGGATGGCCAATAAGTAGCGGTTAGTATAGAGAACGAGTGTTAATATACATGTCTACCAAAACATACATTTTAACCCAAACTTTACAACCTACTCCTTTTATTGGTTTTATACATGTCTACCAAATTTATATGAGAACCATAAAATTTTGTGTTGTCTACGTAAATTTTAATCAATCATAAAATATATTAAAAAATATATGTTAAAAAATGTGTTGTTAGTATTTCTTTAGAGAACATTATTAGCAATTTAGTCAACCTTTCTTTAACCTAAAATAAATAAAATTTAATCTAATGATTAATAAACTTAATAAAAATTAGATCGTTTGAAAAAACTTATGTTTGATTTTTAAATGAAACAATTCTTAATTAACTATAATTACTTTAGGATTGAATTTCAAATTATTAAGATTTTGTGAGGATTAAAAAAAACTTTATGAAAGACAGAATTAGACTTCTACCATAAGTGGGGTATAGTCGTATGATGTGTCTTTGATGAAAAGACCATACGCGATGTCCAAAAAGAATTTTTGAACTTACTTACATTATATGATGCGCCACTTCGGTTGTCCATTAATTATTACATGACAAATATTCTTAGATGAGATCATTTTAATTTAATTTAATAATAACATCAAAAATAAAGATTAGGCTACATAGGGAGAGAGATAAACTAGTAGACAGCTAATGAATTTATAGTAAAGTATAAATAAATTTATAGTTGATATTATCAAACTATAAACTTTGTCTTGTGAAACATAGCCTTAATCGCTTTCAAAGCCATCAATAATAGGTATTTTGATCTAAATATTTTTTTTCCTTTGTTTTATTTTATCACAATGAGAAAACGAGTAGATATTTTTTCCCATACTTATATCGATCTTGCAAGTGGCTTACCCACACAAAACCAAAGATATAGGGACCCATGACATGGGCAGCTTTCTCTCTCTTGATGAATCGTTCATTTAGCAACAAAAACAAATCCATACTTCATGGTCCTCTATTTATGTTATTAAACAAAGATAGTCCTCTAATTCTTGTGAGATAATATGAATATTCAAATACTTTAAGTCTTAAGACAAAGGTTTCTTTTGTCTTTTTTCCATTTTGCTTGGAGGGTCTCCACATATTGTCGAAACCAATAACAATTCCATACCATCATAAAAAAATTGTCTTATTTGTAGTATGATATATATAATCATCTAAAAAATCAGTTTTGACTAATAGTTATAGAAGTTGGAGGTCCAAAATTCATACTCAGGTGAAAAAGAAAAATAATATTAACCTAACAACTAGTCACTAACGTTGGTCCTTAAAAAAAAAAAATGCAATACAAATTTTTTCGTAATTTTGAAACCAATTTTTTATATTTCTAGTACCATGTTTTTTAAAAGGGTTATATGTGTGTGTATGTAGGTGGGTATGGGACACTTGAGGAGCTCCTTGAGGTGATAACATGGGCTCAACTTGGCATCCATGATAAACCGGTAAAGATTTTCATTCTACACACAAATATTATTATATATTGAAATTTGTTCTCTTACCATTTTATGAGATAAAATATGCTTAAATAAAAGTTTTGGTTTTTGAAGGTGGGATTGCTGAATGTTGATGGATACTACAATTCCTTTTTGACTTTCATCGACAAAGCTGTGGAGGAAGGATTCATTAGTCCCACAGCTCGCCATATAATTGTGTCTGCCCCAACACCAAAAGAGCTTGTCAAAAATATGGAGGTAATTCCATCTATATACTT
>Ga0099826_10001002_pt1 | contig 15805 bp, 10 predicted proteins | sample Mtrugardesep15_FD_76830 | JGI IMG/M metagenome (GOLD analysis project Ga0099826, IMG submission 76830) | Root nodule microbial communities of legume samples collected from California, USA - M. trunc garden sep15 | ecosystem: Host-associated > Plants > Roots > Nodule | place: USA: California... | reverse complement strand
TGCTATAGCTCCAAAATCTATAGCATCAAGCTAATTTTCCGTTGGTATAAGCTATTGAGACGGCATTCTTGCCGTTGGTATAAGCATAGTATCCTAGACGGGTAGTAGGTGGGCGTTGGTATAAGTTTTATGACCTATACCAACGGCTTTTGAGACCTTTACCAACGGTTTCTGCCGTTGCTAAATGGCAAGTTTCTTGTAGTGATTACACCCAAGGATAAATAATCACACACAAGCACATATAAACACATATTAAACAATTAAAAATAAAACTAGTGAAAATCGGGTTGTTACACACCGCACAAAGACGAGAAATTAAATCAAACTGAAAATATGTGAAAATCACTTTTTTTTTAAACAACAAATTTTATTTAAAACGTGATCCCTGCTCAAGACGAAATGAAAAATCACTTGTTGAATTAAGATAGAAGGTAAAACAATTTAGAGGGGTGATTTTGTATCAAAATTGATCACAAACCATCCCTACTCGATAGACAAGAAGAATAAGAAGAAAAAGAAAAAAAGAAGTGACAGCTAGAGTTTCAGAAGTAGAGAAAAGAGAGAAAGAGAAATTTTTATTTAATAGTTACTACTATATACATTTTTCTTTTGGAAAGTTAGTGCTATATACAAATATTTCTTTTAATATGCTTTGATTAAAAAATCTCAAAATACCCCCACTTAGATCCGAACCTCGAAAGCCATCAAATCGTAACTTCTAATTTGAATCAAGAGTTACAACTCAATCCAAATCCAAGATCAAGTTGTATCTTCCTTTTCGTACATAAACCTTATTTATTTGTATTTTCTATTTTGCTGCATGTTTTGTTATTATTTTATAATTTAGTTTTTTATTTTTGGTGATATTGTTGCATTGGTACAGAAACCTTATTCATTGATTCAAAACTGAACATTGTTGAGTCTTCTGTTGTGAAACCTAATATACTTTTGAAATTCATAAAAACAATGTTCAACAATCTAGGCCACACAATGCTGACACATGTTCAACCCATCTTGAATTTGTTGCTTCTATGAGCAAAAGCATCACTGAACCATCACCGTATAAATCAATTACAGAATGTAATAATAGAAGGCCGATGCGTGTTCACAAACACAACAAATCAATCTCATGATATAGATTAAAGCAATAGAGGATGATTTATAGTCATAAAAACAATTTTTTATTTTTTAGCCAGACAATGCTAGTTTTATGCTAGTAAGATAAGATAGAACCTGATCTTTGATTAGGTTATAACTTATGATCCTAATATAGGGTTACAGTTCTATATGTTTGGAAGTTATAGGGGGTGAATTGAGATTTTTTTAGGAGTCTGTGAGCCATATCCCCATGGGTGTTAAAAGAGCAATTTTCTAAGCATTTTAAGTGCAAAAGTAGTCATTAGCCCATTTCTGTTTTATAGCCGAAATAACACCGTTATTGATGAATCCTGCACTTTACCCTAATGGTTTCGCTCATTCCTAAGTAAAATGACCAAAATACCCCTACGCATGTTAACTTACGTTAGTGTAAATGACAACTGAGTTAACTCACGCTACGTGACTTAACTCACGCTGAAAAAAACACACTGAAATCCAACGTGAGTTAACTCACGCTGGTCTCTAATGTAGTTTCACTCACAGAGTTTTGGGGAAGTTTAGTTATTAAAGGGAGAAACTTAGAAGCTAATTGCTGAGAGGGAAGCCTATCTAGAATACATTATTTTTACTTGCCATGTACAGAATAATTTCTTTTAGATCGTGGCTTTGATTAAAGCCTTGCATTGAGGGTTTTCTATAAATAATTTTTTTCCATGATTGTAAAATATGATGCAGCATCAATGTTTTTTATTCTCTACAATTAACCATACTTCACCATCAACCATATTTCATCATGATTCTCTACAATTAATATCAAGGACTGAAATTTGTAACACAATCATAATTTAATGAAACATTGCCTTTGTTGTCAAATAACACACAAACATTGCCTTTCTAATTCAACGTGAGTTAACTCACGCTGAGAGTGTGAGTTAACTCACGTTGCGCAAGTTAACTCGCGTCGGAGCATTTTCGACATTTACTTTGGGAATGAGCAAAACTGTTTGGGTAAAGAGCAAGATTCGTTATTGATCATCAATTAGTGATCCATTGAGTAAAATTGCTATTTTGCAAAAAAGTATTTTTGTAGCTGAGACTTTTTTAGGATAACATTACAATTTACAACATCAATTAGAATGATTAACAACAAGTAACTGTAAGGGTTTGCACAATTGAGAAGGTGAAAAAATGGATAATTGCAAATTCATCATTAAATCGAAGGTAAAATTGATAGATGAGAACACAATTAGAGTTGGTATTCTTACTATATAAAAAGAAAGGAAAAGATAGAAGCTTAAGACTTAAGCCATTATTCTACAAGAGAGTATCAAAGGGGGAGAGGAGAGATTCCATCAATTTTCTTCATACCTATTATTGATCATCAATCCCTTATTTATGCACAATCAAAACTTCTTTGATCATAAGATTATGAACCGCGTGTCCAGTTACCTCAACCAATTATGTTATGTCAAATGTAATTCCTTATATGTCATTTTAAATCATAACACGACTCCACCATTAAAATCAACCTCGTCCTAAGGTTGAAGTCAAGGTAATGGTGTAAACTGATAGCAGCAACTTTCCTCATAATTCTCATAGTCAAGTGGGCCTTCCAGTTCCACATAAACAAGAGAAGATTCACCACCTGGATCCCAGTGTTTGAATTCAACTTGTTGGAAAATTGGAAGCTCACAGATAAAAGGATTGGCTTCTTTTACTGTTAAAATGAGTAAAGAGTAACTCTCCACAACAGAAACATTCACACAAGCTATTGATAATATCCATTTTCCATGTAGAAATCCAACAATATGGTTCTTTTGAGAGGACTTCCAAAAACCTTGTGAACACAAAAGAACAGGGAGGCCTAAAATTTCCTCAGGTAAACTGTGTCTAGCTAAAACTCAATTGTATCAGAGCTTGCCAATGAATCCAACCTTGACCAAGGCCATCAACAACAATTTGGAGAACACCAATCCAAATTTGCCTATTTGATCCATGTATGTTGAAAAATTGAATATAGAGCCTTTTCACAACTATCTGGGTTTCAGTATATTGCTGGCACGTGTAGGAGACACTTTTAAAATCACTTCCAAGCAACTCTATCACACAGTATGATCTATTTTGAGAGGAACGTTCAAAATATGTGAAGTTGCATGGATCATTTGAAGGCTTGAACCTATGAATCTTGGCCCCCATTGAGTTGTCAAAATGGTAATTAGAAAGATCAACAAGCAAATAATTACAACACAAATTAGAATAACCAAGTAAAACCATTTTATTTATTTGCCAAGGTGGCAGAACACAGCATAGATAACATTAGAACTTACATCATCATTGCGTTTCATCAAACCCAATGATAAGAAAGAAAGAAAAAAAGACACACATTAATTCATAGCCATATACTTTGCTTATAAATCAATTGACACCTCCATTGGGGAGTCACCTTTATCAAGCACAAATGTCTTAGAAATTTTCTTTGATGGTGTCACAATTTCCACATTATATGTTCCATAAAATCCTCTAAAGTTGAATTGACCTTGCTCATCAACATGACCATGACTATGAGATAGCCACTCTTGTTTCAAAGCTAGAAACCTTTTTCCAGCTTCATTAATATCACCTTCCGCATTCACCAAATGTGCATTATCCCTACTCATAAACAACTCCCAGAATCCCCACAACATTATCCCTTCAACAGCAGGGTGAGCCATGGCTTCCCTAAGCATAACTTCAAGATCATCACCTCTCACATATTCATTCATAGAAGACACATCAAGTTCTGTAAACCATATAGGTAAACCAAGAATACCTAATTTATCAAGTGAAGAACAAACGACAGGCCCAACTGGACTATCTATGTGTCCTTGAATTCCAATTCCACCTACTGGTGCACCTTGTTCTTGCAAATCAAGAATGTGTTCAATGTATTTATTTGGACACGATCTTGTGTCACATCCATCTTCAATATGATAATCATTCACAAACAATGTAGCGGACGGATCTAGTTGGTTTGCAATCTTGAACATGTTTGCCCTTATATCTTTGCCTAATCTATCTTGGTAAAATGAACCATGCAGCATTTCATTGTTAACATCATAGTGACTAAACTTACCTTTGTAGCGAGTTAGAAGACCGGTTAAGCGGTTTTGAACGGCCGTCATCAGATCGTTTTTATTCAGCGACTTAATCCATTGTTGAACGGTTCCGTCCACTTCCCAAAAGATGCAGTGTCCGCGAGTTTGGATTTTGTACTTCTGACACAAGGTTAAAAGATCATCGGCGTCTTTGTAATTCAAATTCCCTTGTTGTGGCTCAGTCCAATACCACTTCAACTCATTTGCAAACACAGCCCAGTTGAAGTGTTTCACAAGGAAGTTGACAAATTCTTCATTGTCAATGTTTGATCTGCTGATGCATGTTCCAATCGGGAAATCGTTTTGTGTTTGTCTAACTTGCACCATGGTGTTAAGGTAGCTGCTAGGGTCTAGTCCGGCGAATTTCAGGACAACATCACGCTTCCGAATCTGCAGTGTGGAAAAACTTATATATAAATTAAATGTTATATATATAAACAATGCAAAGCATCACATATCCTATCAATGAAAGAAATAATGTATTAGAAAAGATTAACATTAAAGTCTGAAATGAATATGCACAGCTTCATGAAATATATAAACAAATCTACAAATGCAAAGCATTACATATCCTATCAATGAAGAATGTAAAATTAATTTTATATATCAAATAAAATAGAATAAAGCTAAATGTCACCTTGTCTGTCTGCATCTTTAAATATCTAAATCTTGCATGTCTATCAACAGGGAAAATTTGAAGTCCGGCAACCATTAAGTCTACACCAGAAGCTGGACCTTGGATATAAACCATAATCTTTGTTGGCTGCTTTTCAATTCTAAAGGATCCACCAATTTCATGCCATCTATCATCTGAAACCTCGGTTTGTCCTCCATTGATCCACTGATTGTCAGCACCAAGGGCAACATTCACATTCTGTGGTCCATTTGAACTGGAACCAATCCGGACCCAAGCAGATACTTGATAAGTCAAAAATAGCTTTAATTTCTCGGTGATCACCTGGGCAGGACCCATCCAAGTTTGTGTTCTATTAGTTACAAGTATGTAGCGGCCACTTAGGATTCCGTGAGGTCCAAGAGATTCTCTTGCCATTGGTGGAAGTATATGAGGAGAACCGGTTTTAACAGTTAAAGTGCAATTACCAAGGGGAAACCATCCTTTTGTATCATCAGAAAGATTGCTGTTCTCAATTATATTAATTCCAAAAGCAACATTCTGTAAAATAAAATCAATTGTAAGAGGCTTGCAAAACAAAAGTCAACAGTGCAACCGAAGTTCAATATGAATCTGTTTGAATTGGCTTATTTAAGCTTATCTACTGACATAAGAACTTGTTAGACTGTTTGGAAGAGCTAATGGGAACATCTTATGACATGTCCATAAGCCGTTTTTAGCCTATTTTCATAAGCTCTCTAAGATAGCATATGGAAACAGCTTATAGCTTATATGAAAATAGTTTGAATTCATTTTATCTTTTGTTATAGAAATAACTTCCATAAGTATTTATATGACAAGCGCTAATGCTATAAGAGCTTAATTAAGTTGTCTGTCGAAACTGGGCCTAGGACAACAGCTAAGTTCTTCTCCAATGCTTGTGCAAAACAAAAAAGTTAGGAATAACAAACATTGATAATAATAAAGTAGATTGATAGGAGCTTATAGGTTCGACTATATTTTATGTTGGTTGTTGATCGCTTAAAACAATCTTCACATTAAGTTAACTAATGTAATTTACAGATAATTTATCAAAAGTCCAACCTGTGCAGCTGGTGGTGTTGAAGGAGGTGTTTTAGCAGCATGCTTTACAACCAAAGTATTGACAAGAATGTCGGTGCCAGAAGGAGGTCCCTCTAAATAAAGGACCGCTTTGGATGAGGGACCATTTAGAAGGAATTTTCCCTGCAGCGTCACCCAATCTGTATCGGTTGCCTGCACACTTTAGAACACACCAGCATTGTTAAACAACTACTATAAATGTTAAGGTTTATATTATCACTAATGCAGAAAACTCATGGCTAAATCATACTACAGTAAGTTTCCTTTTGTTATTTTTATCTAGTTTCAAGAATAATAAACAGAAAAATCATATGCCTCAAGAGTCTATCTGAAATTCATGGCTGAATCATACGATTGATTGACAATGTAAAAATTATTTCTAGTACACTGACTATGTATATGAATTAAATCTATAGCAAAAATAATGTGAAGACTAACTTTGCAATGCCTATATACTGCTCTCGGAGATCTGGTGTTTGAACCCACAAAGTAGCTCGTACATCGGCATTAGTGACATTGTTGCCATATATTCGAACTAAAGCAGTGATCTCATAGGCCAGCTTGCGCTGCACACGTCCAGTTATCTCCTGCTGAATTCCATTCCAGAATTGCGTTCGTTCTGTTGCGCACGCAAAATATTTCCCAGACTTTGGAACAATTTTACCATCTGCCATGGAATCATGCAACACAATCTTGCAGCTTCTTCCAGACCAGTTATTCAGGCCATCCTCAAATTGTGGGTTTATTATGATGCTTTCATCTCCAGTAGAAAGACATGTTTCTGTACTTGTGAACTTCTGAAATATGAGGAAAAGGTACACCAGTTAGCGTGTTATTAAAAAATAAAGATTTCACAAAAAATTAAAGAGTGAAACCATAATAGGCTCAATACAAGTTCAATTTAACAATTAAAGAAGTAATAAAAACTTTGCCAGTATGTAGAATTCCATAAAGAAATAACAGTATCTGAAATGCATAATTTCATGCATGATATACATTGTCATTTGGAATGGAACAGTTGATCTCTACTGATCTTATAAGCAAGTCAATTCCAGGAGCAGGTCCTTCCAAATAAAATACAACCCGATCAGGCTTAGTGGACAGTGAAAATGTTCCTTCCAACTTTTCCCAGCTACGCTTCATAACAGAAGTTCTGTAGAAAATAATGGTGAACATGTAAGGGAATTTTCCTCAATTTCTTTAAAAGATAGATGTAATGAAATTACGAAAAGAATTATACCCTCCAATGAACAAATAATTTGTAGCTGAATCGTGATATTCTAGTTTCAGTGTAGCTTTCACATCAGCAGATTCCTGAGAAAGGCCGGATACTCCAACAAAAGCCGAAACCGTGTAAGTAGAACCAATGGATATTCTGTCTGTGATATCTTGCTCAAGACCTTGCCAGCATTCGTTTCGGTCGGTGATAACGGCATAATTACAATCCGAATCCATCAAATTTACACCTTGATCACCTGCTTTGGACGAAATTACATAGCCATTGCAGCAATTGAGATGCCAAGAGTTCAGGTCATTTGAGAAGTCATGATTCAGCAAAATATTAGCAGCATTGCTCCCACTTGGACCAGAGATGTTTCCTGCCATTATCTGTCAAACAAACAATATCATAAAACAATGATGCTACCAAGAAGTAACTATTTGCATCACATGACACAACTTGTGATGTGTTTTGCGTGTGTTTAACATCTATGTAGCTTCAACACTTCATATTGAAGGTGTGTTCGGTGTCCAACACCGACACGTGGTTACATTCAGTCGCTTTCATTTTTTTTTCAAATTATTACCGGTGTGAGTCATAGATATGAAGTCGCCAACTAATAGGACAGCAAAAGAGGCAAAAACACATTAAGAAGAACTCGCCAACTAATAGGACAGCAAAAGAGGCAAAAAAAATTAACCTTTTTTTTTACTGGTCAGAGTACATCACGTGCTAAATGCTATCTATGAAATACTGACACAGACACCGGATACGACACACTGACACGTCAATGAGATATGCCTAAATGTGAAGTGTCACTGCTATTTCGCTACCATCTTAATTTATAAATATTATTCAATCTAACAAGAATTTCAACAAACATGTTAACTGCAATGCAACCATTAACCATAGGTATACACTTCTCACAAAAAAGTAAAATCTGCAGTGAAGCTGTAAAAACAGGTCTACAACGGCTACATTAAGGTCACAGACTCAGACAGTTAGTGAGTGTGACCGTCTGATCAAGATTGGACGGTCAAATTTTGATTTCCTTTAAAAAATAAAATCAGGAAGTTTGAAATATGGACCATCCAATTTGATCGGACGGTCACGTAATCACTCACTGTGTAAAAGCATGCAGGTAGTAAATGACGACAGAGAATCTTAAAAAATAACTGAGGAGAGGAGGGTAAATAAGTAACGTACCTGAGAGTGAGAGTGAGATTTCTTAAGTTTCGAGTGGGAGTGAAACTTTGAGACACAGCTTGTGAAGAATCTCTTCATGCATTAACTATATATACACCCCCACTCAAATTTGCGAGTAACGTCTAAGAAAAATTGGGTGACCAACCAGAAAATTTCCTTCCAATTCAAATATCAGAATCCAAACTTTGAGATTAAATTAATTTTATAACCAATTATCATTCAAAACTATGGGATCACGAATATTTTTTGAATATTTTTTGGGGAGTTGTGTCTATGTGCTTTTTGCTTTGGCTTGAAGATTATTAATACTTGAATTGAAATGAAAGGCGAAGTAAGTAAAGATCAAAGGTAAAGGAATGATTCTTTGATTCCTTAATTAAATAGATAAATCGGATTTGTGTGAGACTTAGATTGTACGTAAGATTTTGCAGTATTGTTAGGTGCTGATTACTTTTCAATCCGTACGAAATAGAATAATGGCATTTGAAAAATACACTCTTTGAATTTGGTTTTTTTTACGATAAATAAATTCTCTGAATTGGATTCACTTTTTTCCTTAAAAATATTTGAATTTTTTCATAATCCATTCTATATACTACTAATTAGAGCCCTTAAAAACTTTTTAAAAACCTTAAGCATTTAATGAATTTAAAAATTGTATTATTTGGGTTTTTTTTTTAAATATCTTCTTAATTGAGTATTATTAGATAGGATTTCAGAAACACTTGTTAGAAATATCTCTACCGTTACACACGTGATTGCTTGTGATGTGTCAATCGTGTAAAATGTTTTTACACCAACAATGCATGCAATTTTAACTCTATTAGTTATTATTTAGGCTTAATTTTATTTTGGTCTCTCTATTTTACTAAAATCGCTAAAAAATAGTCCTTTTATTAAGATAACACCTTTTATCCTTTAAATATCATATTTGTTGCAATTTTGCTTTTTTAGGGATGTTGCAATTTTGGTTTTTGTCCATAAAAATGGTGGGGTTTTATTCTAAAAGGGTGAACTGTCGGCCTCAAAAGTGATATTTTCTTAGATTTAAAATATGGGCATTAAACCGTCATTTTTGGAGGCTAAAAGTATAGTTTGGGACCAAAATTGCAATCAATATCAATATGATACTTTTTTTGAAGAAATATCGATATGATACTTGAGGGGGGAAATTGATATTAAATAAGGAGATTTTTGTTAGTGAGACAAAATTGGAGAACAAAAGCACAATGAAACTTTGTCAAAAAAAAGCACAATGAAACATAATACTTTTTGAGCAAAAAAACATATTACTTATCATAGGAGTGTCTTGTATTATCATAAGAGTGTAAACAACATATTTTATCAAACATTTTTTTATCGATTAAAATTTAAATAAATTCAAGTAAATAATGTAGATCTTAGATAAATTTAGTGTCGTGAGTTACAAAAAATTTCATACTAGTTATTTTGACAACAAAAAATGTCGTCCAACACTATATTATTATGCGGTTGTCAAATTAATAATTTCTCTTTTTCTTAATCAAATTAACACTTATTTGATATGTATTTTATACTGTTGTTCTAAAAATTACCACATTTTAGTTATTCTAATATCACAACTCTAGATTTCAACCAATCAAAATAAGTATATTGCTAGCATTGTTCATGTACTTTTAATTAGTTTAACTAACTTTTAGTACTCTTCCTTCCGACTGAGAAAGTGTGATCTCAATTTTATTGTTTAACTGCAAAATTGCTAATAGAATGCGCTGATTTAAACCACAAGTTTGACGTGACAAGTGTAACGGATGATGCATAAACAAACACTACTCTTATATTAAAGGAAGTTTCTAGTTTGATGGAACTTAGAATTGTGTTATAATGTATGATTGAAATGATCATGAACCAAGTGTGAATTCTGTTTGTAATATGAATGGTGTGTGACTCAAGTAGATTGTATCTTGTGGGAGTAGTCTTGGTTTGCATGTTTGGTCTTCTATGTTTTACCTTTCAATCTTGTATTTTGATTGGAGTGCTTGTTATAATTTAATAAATTTGTTATTATATATTTATATATACACATTTACTTCAAAAAATTTCATATTTCTCGTCAGTGTTACAACTTAAAAAGTAATTTTGATTAACACATTTATCATCTATTGAATGTTTGGTCAAATTTGTTTGAATAGAAAAATATGAAAATTTAAGACTTGTTTTCTTGGTGGTGGAATTTAAAACTTGTTTGATTGTATTTTGTTTTTTGTAGTTTTTTTAAAACAAGTATTATATATTTTGTTTTTTTAGTTTAAAAACAAGAACATAAGAAATATTTGTATAATGAAAAATGATTTTTCTTTTGATCTTCGACTTTAGAATATGCAACCTCTTGTTGTGTGGGGGTGGTATCTCGAGTCTTTGGCGTGTGAGCATCTTTATTTTAGAGGTTTTGCCGTTTTTTTTTTCTTTGTGGACTCATTTGTAATATTTTTCAATTTATAGCACTGTTAATTTAAGGGGCCTTAACAATTTGAACTCTTCCCTCGAAGAAAAAAAAAACAATTTGAACCCTAACTCCAGTGTTACAGGGACTTAAAATACTTTAAATGAATGAGTTTATTTTTTTATAACCTTTAAATTTCTAGGGCCCCGTATCAAGGGGACTTTAAATTGCCCACCTTTCTCATTGCCTTTTTTTTTTCAAAAAATTTTCCTGAATTTATTTTTTTTAACAAGATAAGCACATTTTTTTTCCTTAAATTTATTTCAGCAATTCTTTTTAAAACATGATTAGCGCTCATTCATTTTTTTCTTTCTAAACCACATTCACTTCAATTTTTTAAAACATTTTTTTTGGATAAACAACTTATTTGCGACGTATAGCACAAATGCTTATCATGATAAGTGTTTATACATAGACTTGCATAAGTTATTTCTATAATAAAAAAAAATCCTTCAAAAAAAAAAAGAAGATAAAATAAAGTTAAATTGTTTTTGGATATTCTATAAGTTATTTTTATACTATAAGCTATATTAAAGAACGTGTAAGCATAAGCTATAAACAAAATATATAAGCAGAATCTATAAACAATTAGAAGCTATAGGCATAAGCAATAAGGAAGACCCATAAGCAAACAAGATAAGCAAAAGCAGAAAGAGACAAGCAGACTATTTGATGATAAACTAATAAGCAGAAGAGATAAGCAAAAAGCCATAAGCAGAAGCAACATATGGGTCTTCCTCACGCATAACCTATAAGCAAAAGCAGACACAGAAGCATAAGCAAACGCAAAAGCAAAAGCTATAAGATATAAGCAAAAACAAAAGCTATAAGCAGAAGCTGAATATGGGTGGCGAAGGAACAAGTTAGGTGAATGGTTGTCGGAGTATGAATAACAGTGAAAGAGGAGCTAGTGGCACCGTCGCAAGCGATTCAAGGATTTTCGGTGATTCAGGGTTCAATTAATTTAATGATTTAAGTTGATTTTGTGTTGGAAAAACGGAAGAGTGATAAAAAAAAAATGTATAACTGATTAGTAAAGGATGAGTAAAATTGAGATTGTGAATTGGGCCCTAAACCACCTCAATTGGGGCGGAAAAAACATATCGTGGGTTGGACTAAAAAATAAACTTATTAACCAATGGCTTGAAATCATCAAACATTGTATAATTTAATTTGATTTTTTAGGTTTTAATCTTAGGGCTTAGCTCTACTTTGTGTAATGATTAGTTTTTGTCGATGTATTTAAGTTTGTTTGTCTTTTAAAAAAAAATATTGTATAATTTTGTCTACAAAACACAATACTTTTTTAAAAAAAAAATAGACATGTGAAATATCAAACACCATGTTATTAGGGCTTTACTTACCTCGCGACTTCGGATTACTAAACCCCCTTTTCTAAAAAATCATAACGTTAACACACAAACAAAAAACTATCAAACATCATAAAATAAAATATCAAACAAAGCATTAATTTATCTTTGAATGAGTGATTTAAAAGGTGTTTCTTTTAAACATCTCTGACCGATGTTATGAGTTGAGACACCAAAATAATAATATGTAAGAGATTCGTATCAATTTTTGCTACTAACAAATCCTCCAAACAAATTAATTACTATCAACGTATCCACTCTTTAAAAAAAAACTTTTATAATTTAAAAAATTAGAACTCTGAATGATAAAAATATGCATTCTTAAAATTTTATAGACTAAAGTGCAAAACTCATTAGTAAATAAACATGGTTGTTCTTAAAAGAATCTATTGGTGTTGCTTTCTTTTACCTTAGTTGCATATGTTTTGGCTGCTTCTTTTTTGTAGCTTTCTATGCAGAATTTTTATGCATAAGTGAAGTTCCTTTCAGAATCTAGGATGTATAATTTGTTTGGGGTTTGTGGTTCTTGTTCTGGACATATTGTCATAAGTAATTTAATATGTTTTGTCTTATAAGAGGGTTTTGTAGGCTTCTATTGGTTGAAGTTTTCTTAGAAATTGGTTGGAATATGAAATTACATCTATGTTAGTGTAAAATGTCGCTAGAATGTAGTATTTTATGTTGAATTTCCTTAATTTTATATTGTTTAATGGTTATAGATTCATTTTAACTTGTTATTAGTTTAATTTGGCTTTTGGATAGGTTGTTTGTTTATCAAGTGCCAATTCGTTATGTGGCAGTTGTATTGGTTAGGACTATGTAATGTATATTTCTTTCTTTGACTAACACTTTTTGTGATTGTTCTCATTGTTTAATGTTTATGGAACAATAAACATTAAAAAATGTTTATGTAATGTGTATTTCTTAATTTAGATCAATGATTATTTGTAATTAAAAAAAACTACAACCACCATTTTAAAATAATACATTTTATGATTGTTCTCATTGTTTAATATTTATGGAACAATTAAAAAATGTTGGCTCATGTGCGCTAATAAAAGTACCATTTTCCCATAGTTTAGGCGTACGATAGAATATAGTTGCAAAACATCCGCTATTCTTTTAGGTAATGTTTTTCACAATTCTGGCAACACTTTTCAATTGTTGCTGAAAAGAAAAAGTTGTAGTGATATATATAGATCTGATTGTGGTTTAATTCTGAGGAATATAGTGAGATGATAAGGGAAGCAAGGATAAAGACTTAGTTCTTAAAATGAAGTCCTTTTGTGATTATATGATTTCAATTAGTGTGGTACTGGATCGGGAACACTTTTATACAATTTTCCTTGATAAGTATTTCCATGGCAACATAAAGATACAGGAAAAACAATAATTTCTCCACTTGAATCTAGGAGGAATGCTAGTAGCATAGTATGTTGCCAAATTTGAAGAGCCATATAGTTTTTCCTCCCAAGCTCTATATGCACCAGATGAGAAGTGGAAGGTGAATCAAGTCAAATTGGGTCTAAGACTATATATTGAACACTCAATATCAATGCAAGATTTCAAAAGTTATGATGTGTTGGTACAAAAATTCTCTGTCACATAAACAAGTTTGAAAAAGGTTCAGGAAGAGAAAGATTTGAAATGGAAACAGCGGAAGGAGCCAGACAATTATAAAGGGAAACAATTCCATACCATAAAGTTGACTAAATCGAACAGATATGAAAACCTCATTTGGGAGAATGTATGTTAGGAAAAGACATGTGTTATATGTGTAAGAAACCATGTCATTTGAAGAAAGATTGTCCTATTTGAAACAATGGTTGATACAAGTGCATCAGGGGCTGCATAATATGTACACATGATGCAAAAAGAACAAAAAGGAACATGGTCCTGATTGTTAGTAGAGAAATATCATAAAGAATCATTTCATTAGGCCTTGTGTCTCCCAGTGATATTGGTCAATAAGAAAAATGGTAGGATAAGATTATGTATTGACTATCAAAAACTTAACAAGGTGACCATAAAAAATGTATACCCCCTTCCTAAGATTGATGATTTTCTAGACCAACTCAAATGAGAAATAATATTCTCCAAGATTGATTTATGTTCCTTCGTACTCTTAATCAAGCTTATATGATAAATTTAGTTTGGAATATTATTGCACCGCCGAACTGACTTTAGGTTATAATCTTTAGAGCCAAGTATGCTTGCAAATATCAAGTCCTAGCTTCATGAGATTCATAACCATATCAGTTGCTTGGATTGGTATTGTCAAAGAGTTGAATCATGTTGATGCATGTTAACCTCTCTTAGATTATTCATAATGTTACTACAAATCAATTTTGCCAAGACTTGTGGGTTAATGGAATCAATCCTTTTAAGGGTCGTGTTACCTCTATAATCCTTTCAAGTAACATCTGAAAAAATTCTTTAGCCTAGGTCTCTATGATTGATTACATTGGAATCTCCCCTCAGACAACATTGGTATTTCTACCTTTAACTGGTTTTATTTTTATTTTTTATGTTATGGTTTAGAATTTGTGGAAGACTAGAAGAACGTAAATAATATTATTGTTTAGGGAAAAAATATTATTGATAGTGGTCTTCTATATACTCCAATAACATGTCATCTTATTGTAGAAAACAATATTCGTAGTATTCTTCTATACTCTACAAACATTAAAATTTGGCACCCTCCCTCTCATTTCAAAACTTGCGGTGTTTTAATTTGAGATACGTTTCACAACTTCATCAAAGGATTTTGATGTAATATTGGAACCTCAAATGCTATTTTGTTGATTTTTGAGGTATTTTCTTGGATCATGAGCTCACACGTGATCAAGGTATTACTTATCTTCAACCCCTTATACTCGACATTCTTCGTCTTATCCATCTTTTCGGTTGGAATGTCTTGTTGAAGCATATTTATTGGGAGACTAACTCTTGTGTTGATTTCCTTGCCATCTTTAATCACTATGGTTCTTTCTCTTGGACGACTCTTCAATCTTCTTGCTCCTATTTAACCCTTAAAATTTGGTTTGATATAATGGGGTGCAATATCCTTAGATTAGTTCTTTAGTCTTTTATAATTTTCTTCTCTCATAAAAAAAGAAAAGAAAAGAAAGGAAATCAAGTAAAGTTTAAAATGTTTCGAGATTCAAAAGAAGGCATTGATGTAATAATCCTTATTTATTAATTTTGTTAAGTCTTAACCTAATTTTTCCCTCCACTAATCCTTTATTAAGTTTGCAACAACTCTATCGTAAAATTTTGGCTCTAAATTTGCATCATATATGTTTTTCATTTATCTCTAATAACCGTGAATATTTTTCAAAGCAAATATTTAATAGATATCTTAATCCTTATCCTTATTTATTAATTTTGTTAAGTCTTAACCTAATTTTTCCCTCCACTAATCCTTTATTAGGTTTGCAACAACTCTATCCTAAAATTTTGGCTATAAATTTGCATCATATATGTTTTTCATTTCTCTCTAATAACCGTGAATATTTTTCAAAGAAAATATTTAATAGATATCTTAATCCTTATCCTTAT
>Ga0099826_10001001_pt1 | contig 15817 bp, 16 predicted proteins | sample Mtrugardesep15_FD_76830 | JGI IMG/M metagenome (GOLD analysis project Ga0099826, IMG submission 76830) | Root nodule microbial communities of legume samples collected from California, USA - M. trunc garden sep15 | ecosystem: Host-associated > Plants > Roots > Nodule | place: USA: California... | reverse complement strand
TCTGGCGAGCAAATCAGAATGCTGTCTTCTGGCTTTCTGCATGTTGATATGATGCATTTGATTTTTAATATGCTGACTTTGTATTTTTTTGCTCCTGTAGTTCTAGGCTGGCTTGGTAATTTTTCTTTCATCTTAGTGTATTTTGGAAGTTTAATTTTCGGAAGCCTTCTTACTATGTTATTTCATAAGAATGATTATAGTTATAGAGCCGTTGGAGCATCTGGCGCTGTTACTGGAGTTTTGTACTCGGCAATATTATTGGAGCCTGACATGATGCTTGGAATATTTTATGTCATTCCGATGCCGGCTTATCTTTTCGGAATTTTGTATTTGTTGTACTCAATTTATGGAATGAAGGCCAAAAATGACAATATTGGGCATACGGCACACTTCGGAGGTGCTATAGGCGGCTATTTAATTACCTTGATAAAAATGCCATCATTATTTACAGACCATACATTGATGGTAATTCTGCTTGCAATTCCGATTTTAATACTTTTTGGAATGGCAAAATTGGGAAAACTGTAAGCTTGGCACAACTTTTGGAATGCTCTTGTCAAACATTAAAATTTAACAAAAATGAAAAAACTAGTATTATTTTTAACAATCATGTTTATGACTATGTCTTACGGCCAAGAAATCAAACAAATACCTCTAATTAATGTTAATGGAGAAGGAAAAGTAAAAGTAGCACCTGATCAGGTTTGTATTTCAGCTTCTGTTGAAACAAAAGGGAATAATGCTAAAGATGTTAAAAAACAAAATGATGAAAAGATGGATGCTGTTTTAAAATTCATCAAAAAAATGAATATTCCAACAGCAGATTTCAAAACAAAACAAGTAGCTCTTAATCCGCAATACGATTATGAGAAAAAGAAAACTTCTTATAACGCTACACAAACTGTAGAAATCGTGGTAAAAGATTTGACTAAGTACGATGAATTAATGGAAGGTTTGGTTCAGCAAGGAATCAATAGAATCGACAGAGTTTCTTTTGAATCATCTAAATTAGCGCAATATGAGTCTGAAGCTAGAAAATTAGCGATGAAAGATGCTAAAGTAAAAGCTGAAGAATACGTTTCTGTTTTAGGACAAAAAGTAGGTAAGGCATTTACAATTTCTGATAACTCTCAAGTTTACCGCCCACAGCCAATGTACGCTGCTATGAGAATGAAAGAAGCAGATGCAATGGGAGGAGCTTCAAACGAAACTTTAGCAATTGGCGAAATCGAAATTACAGCAAATGTTAGCGTAAGTTTTATGTTAGACTAAACGGTTATAAAATTCCAAAATATTTTAAATTCCAAATTCCAAGTTTGGAATTGTAAAACCCAATATTTAAAATCCAAATTCCAATTTAAACTGGGATTTGGATTTTTTATTTTAGATTTTTTCCTAAGGATTCACGTATAGTTTGTTCTCCTGAGCGGAGTCGAAGGATCTTGCGCAAAATCATTATTGTGTGCTCATCGATATGTGTCCTTAGACTCCGCTCAGGAAGACAAAAAATGAGTATTGGAATTTGAAATTTTTAGAATTGGAATTTAAGTATTGGAATTTGGAATTTTACTAGTGCGGTTGCTTCGTTCCTCGCAATGACATAAAATGAGAATTGGAATTTGGAATTTTAGTTATTGGAATTTACAATAGGAAGCGTAAACCTAAATGTGCTTCCTTTTCCTTGTTCGCTTTCTACTGAAATTTCTCCTTTATGAATGTTTACAAATTCTTTGCAGAGCAGCAATCCGAGTCCGCTTCCGAGTTCGTTTTCTGTGCCTTTCTGAAGTACTTTTCCGTTGATTTTAAATAACTTTTCTTTGATGTAATCAGGAACTCCGATTCCGTTATCTGTAATAGAGATTTCTGCTTTCTGGTTAGTTTTAATCAGTTTTAGTTTAACTTCTCCATTCTTACCTGTAAATTTAATGGCATTGCTCAACAAATTACGTAAAATGGTACTAATCATATTTTTATCTACTTCTGCCTCAACCAAAAAAGCCGATTCAAATTTGATGTCTATATTTTTACTTAAAGCGACATTTCTGCTTAGTTCAATATTTTCCTCAATTAAAGCATTTAGCAATATATTTTTAGGATGAAAAGTAATCATTCCGGTTTGGACTTTAGACCATTCCAAAAGATTTTCGAGCAGCTTATAAATGTTTTTATTTGAGTCATGCAGCAGTTCTGATATTTCTTTTATTTCTTCACGGCTGTACTGTTCTATATTTTCCAGCAAAATTTCGGAAAGAGAAACCGATGATCCTAAAGGCCCTCTTAAGTCATGTGAGATAATAGAAAAGAACTGGTTTTTGTCATTCAAAAGCTTTTTGATTTTATGATCCTGTCTTTCTTTTACCAAAAGCAAAAAGCCAACAATTCCGATCAAAGTAAGAAGAAACAAACAGATGCTGTATAAACTATCAAAAGTATTGTTGGAAATAATAAGATTTTGAGGATATAAGTATCGGTGAATTGTTCGTATGACAATTAGAATTTCAAATCCTGTGTAGCACAAAACATAAAAAGTCTTGAAAAAGCTTTTTTCTTTTTCTGTGAAGTAAATGATTGTAGGCAATAAATAAATAGCAAAAATACCAATCCCTCCAAGGATAACACGGGTATTCATTGAGGCATAAAAAAGTGTTGAAATATTAAAAAGCAATATCGCAACCGCTGTAATAGCTATCTGAATTTGAAATTGCCTTTTTGCATGTGCTTTAATCAGCGATAGCATGGCAAGGGTTTCGAAGCAACAGGCGCCAAAGATCATTGAATTGGCAATATTGATGGAAGCAAAGTCGGGAATAATATTTCGCAAAAGAGCCAATATCCAAGCAAGAGTCAGTATTAATTTACCTAAACCGAACCATTTTAATATTTTTCGATTATCGCTAGTAGCGTACGAAAAAGAAAAACTGAATATAAGGATGCAGGTAAAAAATTACCCCAGAAATAAAGCAGAAAAATGGTTTTTGGATCTACTGGTAAAAATTCAAACATTAAAAGGATTTTGCTTTTTTGAAATCGATTTTACAAATATACAAATAAAGTAAACATTCAGACCTGAGTTGGCGCTTCATGAGCCGTGTTCCAGCATATTTAACAATTAGTTTTCTTTAGAATCAGTACTGCTTTTTTAAATTTACATACTGTTAAATTATTAAAAAAGGGCACAAATAAAAAGAAAGAATTAAATTACATGTTGATTGATTTCTTAGCTTTGTAAAAAGTACCACAAAACTCTTTGTTATGCCACTAATTGAACATTCAGAATATGATTCTCCTTCGATTATTCATCGCAACAGGCATATTTCTACCATTTATGCTGCCTTGATTAAAAAGTTTGAAGTGCCAGAATATACAAGAGAAAAGCATGAATTGAATGACGGAGATTTTATCAACATCGATTATATTTTAAATGGCTCAAAAAAAGCAGTTATTTTATGTCACGGTTTAGAAGGTGATTCGCGAAGAACATATAATAACAGTTGCGCAGCCTATTTTTTGAAGAAAGGTTTTTCGGTTTTTGCTTGGAACAATCGCACTTGCGGAGGAGAAATGAATCGACTTCCAAGATTGTACCATCACGGAGCAGTTGACGATCTTGACGAAGTGGTTCGGTTTGCTTTGAAAAAAGGAATTGAAGATATTTATTTGATAGGATATTCGATGGGTGGCGTTCAATTGCTTAATTATTTGGGCTGGACAAAAATCGATCAGCGCATAAAAGCTGCAGTTTCTATTTCGGTGCCAACACATATTGCTACTAGCGCAGAAGTTCTTAAGCAAGGTTTTAATAGAGTGTATCTAAAGAATTTTACAATTGATATTAAAAAGAAACTGAAATACAAGGCGGCACAATTTCCTGATTTCATCAACCGTGATCAGATTGATAATATTTCTTCTTTTGACGAAGTAGATCAATATTTTACAGCGCCGCTTCATGGTTTTGCGAGCCGTGACGATTATTACGAACGTGTTTCTCCAGAGTTTTCTCTTAAAGATATTACAATTCCGGTTTTAATTATCAATTCGCTAGACGATCCATTTCTGGGCGAAAGATGTTACCCGAGAACGATTGCCAAAGACAGTGCATACGTGTATCTGGAAACACCTAAATATGGCGGACATTGTGCTTTTCCGCTACGTGATTCTGAATATTCATATGCTGAGAAAAGAGCTTTTGAGTTTTTTGAATCTTTCAGGTCTAACAATACTTTGGTTTAGAAACAAATTTTTATTCATCACCAGAATTCTCAATTTCAGAAGGTGCTTTTTTCCTAATGCTGGTATTCAGATAAAAAAATAACCGTATCGTGTGATTCATGTCGTACTGATACCCAGAGTATTTTTGCTGATAAACATTCATATATCCAAAATCGTAACTCCATTTTGGATTTATATTTTTTCTGATTCCCACAAAGAAGCGGTTTTGATCGAAAGTATTGTAAACGACTTCTTCTCCAAAATGCAACAGAATCTCATCTGAAAGAACCATTTGCGGCCACGATTTTTTATCAGAAATCCGGAAAGTAAAACTCATCAGGTAACGAATTCTATTGGTAAAACGCCAATCACCGGTGGATTTGTCATTAACAATTTTTTCCTGCCAGCGCTGTTCATTTCTCAGACGCTGTAGAATGCTAACATTTCCAAATTTTGTATTCAACTGGGCCTGCTGATAAATCCTATTTTCATCAGAAAAAGTATTCCAATCAGGATTTGATGGCGCTAACCACATGTGTGCATATCCTAGATTTAGTGAAATATTAGAACTTGGAATATAGCTGATTCCGCCTCTTATAAAATAAAAACTGGGATCGGACACAAAATCATTCCGTCTGATATGAAAATCTCCAATCACTCCCCAGTGGTCGGCAAATTTGGTAACCGTATTTATAGAAACCCAAGTCTGAAGCTGCTGGTTAATTTCTTTTTCCTGCGCTTGCCCAAATGCATTTAAAGAAAGCAAGAAAATCAGGATTCTGATAAAATTGGTTTTCATAAAAAACACTTAGAAATTAGTAAAAAGTAAATTTCTGTAGAATCGGTTTACTGGCATTCGTTTGGTTAAGTAAAGATATTCTTTTTTAACGAGAAATTATATAGTGTATTTAAGTTTTAATTTGTTTTATATCAGGTATTTAAGTAATTAAACATTTTTTTTAATCAAATGATTAAAAAAAATGTTTAAGATATTTATAAAAAGCTTAACTTTGCCTGTAAATAATTAAATATGAGTACTTCAGCATCTGATAAAAAAGATTCAACTACAGAAGAAAAAATAAAAGTAGCAGCTAAAACTGTTTTTTATAAAAAAGGCTTTTCAGCAACACGAACAAGGGATATTGCGGAAGAAGCTGGTTTAAACCTTGCTTTACTCAATTACTACTTTAGAAGCAAGGCTAAGCTTTTTGAAATTATAATGTCCGAAACTTTTACTGGTTTTATAGGTAGTATGAAAGTGATTTTGAATGATGAAAAAACTTCCTTAGAACAAAAAGTACAGATTATTGCTGAGAGATATATTGATTTTATCAGTATTGAGCCAGAAATTCCAACCTTTATTTTAACTGAAATCCGTAATAATCCAGAAGGACTTTTAAAAAGATTGCCAATTAAAGAAATCGTAAATGAATCTGTTTTTATTAAGCAATTTCAAGAAGCAGTTCAAAATAGGGAAATAACAGAACCCAATCCATTGCATTTTTTGATGAATCTTTTAGGGTTAGTCGTTTTTCCGTTTATAGCCAAACCGATTATTATGGGAAGCAAAAATCTGGAAATCGAACAGTTTCATGCACTAATGCAAGAGCGTAAGAAAAAAATTCCGATATGGATTAATATGATGTTTAAAGCCTAATACTAACCAGAAGTTAATTTATACTGTAATGAGAAGGAAATTATACTTTAAATATATTGGAATCTTGTTCTTTATAACAGCACAGGCACAGACCTTGACAATTGATCAGAGTTATCAGTTGGCTGTTGAGAATTATCCTTTAATAAAACAATATGAACTTATTGAAAAAAGCAAAGAATATACTTTGAGTAATGCTAATAAAGCTTATCTGCCTCAAATAAGCCTAACCGCAATTGAAGGATACGTTTTTGGAGATTTTCCGACTTTGGGAAGTTCAGGAAACGACAGCAAATTTAAATTTATTGGTCTCGGGCAAGTCAATCAGACTATTTGGGATGGAGGTGCTACCAGAACGCAGAAAAAGATTATTGAAGCATCTTCAAACGCAGATAAGGCTTCTGTAGAAGTATCGCTTTACGATTTACGTTCTCGAGTAAATCAGCTTTATTTTAGCGTGTTGCTTATTGACGAGCAATTGAAACAGCTTCAAATACAAAATGCCATTATTGCCAATAATATTGACAAGGTTAAAAAACTTCACGAAAATGGTTTGGCCTATAAAACGGATGTTGATGAAATGAAAGCGGAACAGCTTAATCTTAGCAGACAGAAAAAAGACTTTGAGTATACTAAGAAAGGTTATCAAACCATGCTTTCTTATTTGATAGGGAAAAACATCAGCCAAGAGAAATTTGGAAAACCTTTCAATTCTTCTAGTCCCGACACCATTATCAAACGTCCAGAACAATTGCTTTTTGCCAGTCAGCGGAATCTGGTAAATGCACAGTCCGAAATGCAGAAAGTCAGCCTTATGCCTAAAGTTGGATTACTTGGTGCAGGTGTACTTTTAGCACCGGGAATTAATTTGGGAACCAATAAAATTTCTACCGTTGGAGTAGCTGGAGTAAGTGTTGGTTGGGATATAAAGGGATTATATAAAAATTCAAACGAAAAACAGCTTACGCAGCAGAATTTGAAAAAAATCGAAGTTCAAGAAGAGACATTTTTATTTAATACCAGATTTCAAATGAATCAAAAAATGGCTGATATAGAACGACAGAAAGCCATTTTGAAAGATGATGATGAAATTGTAAAACTTCGTCAGACTATTCGTGAAGGATATCAGCTGAAATACGACATTGGCGCTGGCCCGCTAATCGATTTATTGAATGCGACAGAAAAAGAAGGAAATGCACGAGCAGAAAAAGCCTTGCATGAAATTCAATTGCTTATGGCAGAATACGAGTATCAAACAATAAAAGGAAATTAATACTATACATTATGAAAAAGATAAAGCTTTTATATTTTCTTATTCCAGCAATATTCATGTTTTCATGCAATAATAAAGAAAATGATTTTGATGCTTCGGGATCTTTTGAAGCTGTTGAAACCATTCTGTCAGCAGAAACAAACGGTCAGATTTTACAATTGAATGTAGAAGAAGGGCAGCAATTAGAAGCAGGACAAAAAGTTGGTTTCATAGACAGTACGCAGCTTGCTATAAATAAAATGCAATTGCGCCAGAATGAAAAAGCAATTCTGAGCGGAAGACCACAAATACAGATACAGACTGAAAGTTTAAAAAGACAGCTTGATAACGCTATTTTAGATCGTAATAGAACTGAAAAACTCGTAAAAGGCGGCGTAGCTTCTCAAAAGCAATTGGATGATATAAACTCTAAAGTAGCCGCTTTGCAAGCGCAGATAAAAGCTCAGAAAAGTTCATTGGAAACGACAAATGAAAACTTGACTCAGCAAGGAAATACGGTTGAAGTTCAGTTAAAAGGAATTGAAGATCAATTGAGCAAAAGCGTAATTGTAAATCCGATAAAAGGAACCGTTTTGGCAAAATATGCGGAGCAGTATGAAATGGCTGTAATTGGAAAACCATTATATAAAATTGCCAATTTGGAAACACTCGACTTGAGAGCATATATTACAGGAACACAATTGCCTCAAATTAAAATTGGACAGCAAGTTAAAGTGCGAATTGATCAAGGAGAAAAGAAATACAAAGAATATCAAGGTACAATTGCATGGATTTCAAACAAATCTGAGTTTTCTCCAAAAACAATTCCGACCAAAGACGAACGAGCTAATTTAGTTTACGCCATAAAAGTAAGAGTAAAAAATGATGGTTATCTAAAAATTGGTATGTACGGAGAAGTGCTTTGGTCAAAATAAAACAATAGTTTATGACTGCAGTTACATTAAAAAATATTACTAAAAAATATGGTGATTTTGTCGCTGTAGATGAGGTGTCTTTTGAGGTGCAGAAAGGAGAGCTTTTTGGATTAATTGGTCCTGATGGTGCTGGAAAAACTTCGATTTTCAGAATCTTAACGACATTGCTTTTGGCGGAAGGAGGTACAGCAACTGTTGAAGGACATGATGTTGTAAAAGAGTTTCAGGTAATTAGAAATAAAGTAGGCTATATGCCTGGAAAATTCTCCTTATATCAGGACTTGACAGTAAAAGAAAATCTCGAGTTTTTTGCTACTATTTTCGGAACTACTATTGAAGAAAACTATGATCTGATTAAAGATATTTACGATCAGATAAAGCCTTTTAACGACAGACGTGCCGGAAAACTTTCGGGTGGAATGAAGCAAAAATTGGCTTTGTGTTGCGCATTGATTCATAAACCTGAGATTTTATTTTTGGACGAGCCTACTACTGGTGTAGATGTGGTTTCACGAAGTGAATTTTGGGAAATGCTGGCAAAACTTAAAAAGCAAAATATCACAATCGTAGTTTCGACTCCTTACATGGATGAAGCAAAATTATGCGATCGGATTGCTCTTATCCAAAACGGAAAAATAATGACAGTTGACGAGCCACAGCAAATTATAAACAGTTTTCCGAAATCACTTTTTGCTGTAAAAGCAAAGAATATTTATAAGCTTTTGCAAACCCTGAGAACCGAAAAAGAAGTTGAAAACTGCGATGCATTTGGAGAATATCTTCATCTTACATTGACTTCAGAACTTGCGGATGAAGAGAAAGTTAGTGCTATTGCTCAAAAATACAATCCCGAAGATTTAGAAGTAAAAAAAATAGAACCAACAATTGAAGACAGTTTTATTCGTCTAATGCGAGAACAGAACGATTCTAGAGAACCAAAAGAAATGCTGGATGGAAAATAAAGCTATAATTTGTAAAGATCTAACCAAACAGTTTGGCGATTTTAAAGCAGTTGATAAAATTAGCTTTGAAGTGAGCGAAGGCGAGATTTTTGGTTTTTTGGGTGCTAATGGAGCTGGAAAAACAACAGCAATGCGAATTCTCTGCGGACTTTCTTTTCCTACTTCGGGAGAAGCTAGCGTAGCCGGTTTTGATGTGTATAGACAGCAGGAAAAAATCAAGAAAAATATTGGTTATATGAGTCAGAAGTTTTCGTTGTATGATAATCTGACTATTTTGGAAAATATTGAATTTTTTGCAGGCGTTTATGGCGTTTCAAGACCTGAAATAAAAGAAAGAAGTAGGGATTTGATTCTGACTTTAGGTCTAGAAAAAGAAGCCAAAAAACTGGTTGGAGGATTGCCATTGGGATGGAAACAGAAACTGGCTTTTTCTGTCGCGGTATTTCATCGGCCTAAAATTGTTTTTCTAGACGAACCTACAGGCGGTGTTGACCCAATAACGAGACGCCAATTTTGGGAAATGATTTATCAGGCAGCAGCTGAAGGAATTACGGTTTTTGTCACCACACATTATATGGACGAAGCTGAATATTGCGACCGAATCAGTATTATGGTTGATGGGCACGTAGCTGCGATAGATTCTCCGACAGCCTTAAAAAAACGCTTCAATGCGGTTTCTATGGATGAGGTTTTTTATGAACTGGCGCGAAATGCCAAAAGAACATTAGATTAGTATGAAAAGATTACTGGCTTTTATTCGAAAAGAATTTTATCATGTTTTCAGAGACAAAAGAACGTTGCTGATTCTTTTTGGGCTTCCTGTTGCACAGATTGTTCTTTTTGGTTTTGCATTGAGCAGCGAGGTCAAAAATATCGGAATTGCCATTCAGGATAATTCGCACGATATTCATACCGAAAAAATGATACAAAAGATACAGTCCAGTTCTTATTTTCATGTTGAAAATCCGATCTTGAATTACAATGATATTGAGAACAGATTTAAAGACGGAAGTATTAAATGTGCGGTTATTTTTCCGACTAATTTTGGTTCTGATGTCCAGCGTCTCGGAGGCGCAAAAATTCAGGTAATTGCAGATGCATCAGATCCTAATACGGCGACGATTGTAACCAATTATTTGAACGCCATTATTAGAGATTATCAGCAGGAATTGAATCCGACTGCGAAGTTAAACTATCAAATAATTCCAGAATTAAGACAGTTGTATAACGAAGAGCAAAACGGTTCACTCAATTTTATTCCAGGCGTAATTGCCTTGATTTTTATGATTGTAAGTACAGCTTTGACTTCTGTTTCTGTTGTGCGCGAAAAAGAACTCGGAACCATGGAAATTTTGCTTGTATCGCCTTTCAAGCCAATTATGGTTTTAATCGCAAAAGCAATTCCGTTTTTAGTACTTTCTATAATCAACTTTGTTATTATAATATTTCTTTCGGTGTATCTTCTTGATGTTGAAATTAAAGGGAATTTTCTGCTTCTTTTTGCAGAAAGTATTTTGTTCATTATCACTTGTCTTTCTCTTGGATTATTGATTTCAAATGTTACCAATTCGCAACAAACTGCGATGCTTATATCGATGATGGGAATGATGGTGCCGACTTTGATTCTGACTGGTTTTATGTTTCCGATAGAAAATATGCCCTGGATATTTCAGGCTATTTCTCATTTAATTCCGTCGCATTATTATTACATTATTGTAAAAGCTGTAATGCTCAAAGGTTTGGGCTTTTCATACATCTGGAAAGAAACTCTAATATTGGCAGGAATGACCGTTTTATTGCTTACGGTTTCTTTGAAAAAATTTAAAATCAGATTGTCATGAAAGTGCTGCGTTTTATATTACAGAAAGAATTTCGCCAGATATTTAGAGACAAAACCATATTGGCCATGATGTTTTTTGTGCCGACAATACAGCTCATCATTTTACCACTTGCAGCTAATTTTGAAGTAAAAAGTGTAAACATTGTTTATGTAGATCACGATCATAGTTCGTATTCTCAAAAATTAATCAATAAAATCGGTTCTTCGGGATATTTTCATGTTGTAGGAGCTCCAGCATCGTATTTGGAGGGTATGATGTTTATTGAAACGGGAGATGCTGATTTAATTTTAGAAGTTCCTTCTGGATTTGAACGAAACTTGGTAAGAGAAGGGAGCCAGAAAGTAAATATCGCTGCAGACGCCATAAACGGAACCAAATCCAATATTGGAAATGCTTATTTGAATGTTGTGCTGGCAGATTTTAGTAATGATTTGGATATAAGGTTTAAATTACCTCCACAATCGGCTTCTGTTTCGCCATCCTTAATTACTTTAAATAGCACAAATTGGTACAATCCCAGAGCGGAATATAAATATTATATGGTTCCAGGAATTCTGGTTTTGTTGCTCACATTGATTGGCGGATTTATTACGGCATTAAATATTGTAAAAGAAAAAGAAATAGGTACAATCGAACAGATTAATGTAACGCCAATTCAGAAATGGCAATTTATTTTAGGAAAACTTATTCCTTTTTGGATTGTAGGAATGATTGTATTTACAGTTGGTCTTATTGTAATGTACTTGATTTACGGAATATTTCCGCAAGGCAGTTTCTTAGTGTTGTATCTTTTTGCAGGAGTTTATTTGACCGCTTTGTTAGGGTTAGGACTTTTGATATCAACCTTTGCAGATACGCAATTGCAAGCTATGTTTATTGCTTTTTTCTTTATGATGATTTTTATGCTCATGAGCGGTTTTTTTACAAGCACCGACAGCATGCCGAATTGGGCAAGAACTATGTCAGAGTTTACTCCTGTAACCCATTTTATAAAAGTGGTTCGTCTTATTGTTTTAAAAGGAAGCGGTTTGCAAGAAGTGGGAAGTGAGCTTTTTTACTTATTTATTTTTGCCATTGTCTTGAATTCATTGGCGATTTATAACTACAAAAAAACAAGTTAAATAAAATGGTACTCAAAGACCATTAAAAGTAAAACCCCGTTTGAAAGTTTTAAACGGGGTTTTACTTTTATAAATTTCGATTCGGATCTGTTCCTGTTTCATCTCCTTCTAAATTCTCTCGAGTCAGTTCATCATCGTCAATGTCTTCCTCATCTTCCTCATCTTCCTCATCCTCAAATTCTTCATCGAATTCGTCACCTCCTGGACCATCATCATCAAGTTGCTGATTGTTGATTTCATCTTCGTCAAATTCGTTTCCGTAATCTGGCTCTGCAGTATCACTTATAGAATGATCTGCTGGCGGTGCATCAATATCGATATCATCATATTGATGTTCATCTTCATATCGGGTTTCGTCATCTTGAAAATATTGGTCTTCTGGACTGTAATTTTCTTTTTCATTTAAATTCATAGTGCTATTTTTAAGTTGTTATTAATTATTGTTTCATGTAAAAATAGCCTTAGCATGTACGTAAAATTTATATGACCTAGCGTTTTCAATTATATAATTTACAGTTTGTTGCATTTTAAGTTTGTACTTTTCCCCATAATACTACTTGAGTTCTTTCTGCGTAGTGAATTTTATCGGGATATGTATTGATTATAAATTGCCCAGCCTCATACCAAATGTCTTGTATTTTGACGCTTAGATCCAAAAGTTCCCATTCTTTATGATGAATATCAAAACGGCAGATTTTGCCATTACACATTTCATATAACGAATGTCTTTCGGAGAGCCATAAATCTAAATCGGTTTTTTGAAGAGATGCTGTTTCCCCAATTTTAAAACCAAGAAGATGATTTTTCTTTACATTTTGAGAAGTAAGATGATTTCCTGAACGTTCAATTTCTGCTTTTTCATAAGGAAGTCCGATAAAAAGTCTAGAAAACAATACTTCGATTAATTTATTGGTTTCAATAGAAAATAAATAGATACCAGGAATTCCGTCTTTAATAACATATGTTCTAATATTAATTTCTTCAAAATTTGAAATGTAAGGCAAAGGAGGAAAGTATCGTAATCTCATATTTTTCACTTCAAAAGAAACAAGAGAAACCCATGCCATTGAAGAGTAAGTGTCTAGCTGTAAATCTTTAGGAATATATTTCTCCAAAAAATATACTGGGACTTCCCAATGAAAAAAAACAGTATGATGCCACTCCTGATAGTATTTCCATTTTCGTTCAGGCAAAGCATATTGTCTGTTTTCGGTAGAATTTAGTATTTGCTTTATTGAGGCCATTGAGATGATATTTTAAGTGATTTGTTTTATGGTAATCATGTAATAACGAGTGTTTTATAGTGTAAATAACTATGGTCTTTCTTTATAAAATTTGCAACGAGACATCACTAAAGTGTTTCATAAACAAATTGTTAATTTAAAATTGATTGTTATGAAAAATTTATTTTTAATTGGTTGTATGCTTTTGTGTTTTAGTTTTGCATCAGCTCAGGATACAATTCCGGGGAAGAAAAAATCTTCTCCAAAAACTGATACTGTTCATCATAAAAAGAATAAGCAGTATCCTTCAACACGAAAGACTGATACAGTCAACAAACAGCGTACTGATAAAAAGAAAGGAACTCCAAAGTCAACTAACCCGACTACTGTTCCGCCAACGAGAGACTCAATTAATGGCACAAGACCATAAATGTTACTTCTCAATTTTATTGTAAATGATGAGGCCTGTTTTTATTTAAAACGGGCCTTTGTTTTTTTCTAATTGATTCAAGATATCAAATTCAATTCTTCGTGATAAATATAAACTTACCATACACACCGTTTTTTATATAATTTGTAATACTATGCTGCATGATTTTCATTTTCATTGGTTTTATCATATAAAATGTAGGTTTTCCATTTGCACATTAGAGACTGTATTTTGTAAGAGTAACTATTAATGATGTAATCACAACTTGTTTGTTTATAGTTAATTAGTAATAATTAATTTAAAAATTATTATTATGAAAGCAGCAGTTATTCATGGACCTGGCTCTATCAAGTATGATACAGTCGACGATCCGATTTTAAAAGAAAAAGACGATATAATTTTGAGAGTGACCTCTACCGCAATCTGCGGATCTGATCTTCATATCTATTCAGGAGGAATTCCGCAGCCACGGCCTATGGTTTTAGGTCACGAATTTATGGGTATTGTAGAAGAAACAGGATCTACAGTTACGAATCTCAAGAGAGGCGACCGTGTAGTGGTTCCGTTTCCTATTGCCTGTGGGAGTTGTTTTTTCTGTACTCATGACTCGCCTGTAAATTGCGAACACAGTAATACAGAAAATTATGGGCCTGAAGGCGGAATTATGACTGAGAAAGGCGGAGCACTGTTTGGCTATACTGATTTATATGGAGGTTATGATGGAGGTCAAGCACAATATGTCAGAGTTCCTTATGCTAATTATGGTCCGAGGATAGTGCCTGAAGATTTATCAGATGAGCAGGTGCTTTTCCTTACGGATATTTTTCCAACCGGTTATACAGGTGTTGATTGGGGAGAGGTAAAAGGCGGGGAAACCGTCGCTATTTTTGGAGCTGGTCCTGTTGGAATTATGGCTGCAAAAAGTGCATGGCTTCGTGGCGCAGGTTTAGTTATTATTGTAGATACACTGCAATACCGACTGGATAAGGCTAAAGCAACAACCGATTCGGTTACCTTACTTTGGGAAGATGGCCCAAAAGATGTTATCGAGCAGATTCGAGCAATGACCAACGGACGCGGTGCAGATGTCTGTATTGATGCTGTTGGTTTTGAACCCGACCGAAATATAGCCGATCGTATAAAAGCAACTATTAATTTTGAAAAAGGATCGATTAAAGTATTAGAAGCTTGTATGAGTGCCGTGAGAAGAAACGGAATAGTATCGGTATTGGGGGTGTATCCTGTTAATTATGATAATTTTCCTTTAGGGCAGTTTTTTGACAAGGGAATAGTTTTAAAGGGAGGACAGGCACCTGCGCACAAACACATAGACAAACTTTTAGATTATGTGGTTCAGGGAAAAGTAAAACTTGATGATATTATTACACACAGGCTTCCACTATCTGAAATTTCACATGCATATGATATCTTCAAAAAAAGAGAAGATGGCTGTGTCAAAGTGGTTTTAGATCCTTGGAAATAGTTTTAAAGGTGAAGTTTAAATAAAAAACTTCACCTTTAATTTTTAGTTTACCTAGCTTATTTACCGTTTCAACGTAATTCCATTTTAAATAAGCCGAAAATATTTTATAAAAGTTGATAACTTAATTTTTATGGCTAAAATCATCCGCCAGTTTCCATGTGAGGCGCATCAACTGGTTTTGACTGTGAGGACCCAATCTGGCGCAAATATATCGATAGCATAATAATAGCAAAAACAGAAAGAAATTCACTTTGCCAATTCTGAAAAGACTCAAACCAAAATCTTGAATTTCCTAAATAAGAAGACACAGTTTCTAATGGTTCTCCTTTTCTGAGAAGCTGTTCGTTTTCATCTTTCAGACTTCCGTAAAAATGAATAATAAATGATATTAAAAACAGAAGCAGAAGCATAATAGTGAGCGAGTGCTTGTAAATCTTCAGAATAAAACCTCCTTTTTTAACTGGCCAAGGCGCATCTTTTTTTGTTGGATCTGGTTCGCGGTCTACTTCTTCTGGTTCGTCTATTTTTTTGGATTCTGAAGAGCCTTTTTGTTTTAGAAAAATGGTAAAGACTACAAACAAAGCCATTTGTAAAAATTCACTTTCCCAATTTTCAAAAGTCGATTGAAAAAAATGCCCAGAAGTGAGATACGCTATAAAAGTGATCGCATTTGCAGCTTCATCAATCAGTTCTTTATTATGCTCTTT
>Ga0099826_10001000_pt1 | contig 15821 bp, 10 predicted proteins | sample Mtrugardesep15_FD_76830 | JGI IMG/M metagenome (GOLD analysis project Ga0099826, IMG submission 76830) | Root nodule microbial communities of legume samples collected from California, USA - M. trunc garden sep15 | ecosystem: Host-associated > Plants > Roots > Nodule | place: USA: California... | reverse complement strand
TGAATACTTTTGAAAATTCTTCAAATTATTATCCAAACAATGGAATTCACCTCAGTATTTGAATTCCCGCATAACATTACATTCCCTCAAAACATTCCCCCATCCAAACACACTCTTGGTATAAATGTTTGGAAATTTAAAACTACTCTTCACCTTTGCCATCGTTGTACATTACTCTTCACCATTGTCCCCAAACACTTTCCACCACCACCATCATTGCATGACATCCCTCCACCAGTTCAAGAAAATTTGGTGTAATTGAAGGAGTGAAGTCAAAAGTTTGATTTTCTTTGACGGGACAGGGTTCAGGAATCTAGGTATTGGGACACAAAATTTAACCTATATATTTGTTTGATTGAAAGCTGGTCTTCGATTGTTTTGACGATTCTGGTGCAAATTATCATATGGTCTTGATATTTTCATTTACTTCCCCTTTTTTTAAATGTAATTGGTCAGAACCTTAGAGTTATAATATTAAAATACACTCTTTTAGTTGCAAAATAAGGAAATTGAGCTTATGCAAAGTTGTAGATGTTGCTATCTGAGCAATCCTTTCATGTTCTGAAGAGTTTTCAAGCTTGGTACAGTAATGGATAGATGTCAATTGCATTACTTTATACTAATTAGGAATTTGTTTTATCTAGGTTTGGTGGCTCCTTTGACCATCTGCCTCCATTTCCCGTGTCTTCCATTTTTCCTCAATTCCTTCAGCCTTCTTCCTGCGAGGTATACTCTTTTTGCTTAAATTCTTTATTAATGTATATTAATATTACTATTGTTGGTCAAATTTTAATGGTTTTGTGATGAATGTTCAGTTGTATGCTCCTTAGAATATACATACATATGTGTATTGGATAGGATTGTATGTTTAATTATTATAGGTTTTATGCTATGGTTAAATTATTCATTCATAGATATAATTGAACAAAAGCTTATTGCATATCCCAGTCTGTTGTGGATGACCTGCGCCAGCGGATACAACAGTTAGAGCAAGCGGTATTGCAAGTGCAGCAGTATATTCAACTAGCCCATGAGGAGATATCTCGGGAGAAGGAGGAAATGTCTGCCATCCAAGGGCATATGTCAATGTTGTCAAAGACCCTTGCTGCCCTAAAGCGGCAGATGCAGACTATGGGGCTGTGGCAATGATGTCAAGACCATCAGTGCCATTATCATAATGATGGCAATGACGATGATGGTAGATTTTAAGAATACCTAAACACATTTTTGTATTGGTATTTTTTCTCTTCCCTTTAAATTAGTTTAATTTTGTTTTTTTCCTTTCAACTTTTAATAATTGATTACTTACTGTTGCTCTGAGACCCTAAACTTTAGGGAAATCTATAACAATCCTTGGGGCAAGCTATAAGCTTAAAGAAGCACACTTCCACCTTCAGTAAAAATGTAGATAACAGCTCCGGTCTCCATTGCTGAATCCATTGGGTTACCAGAGTCGTGATGAAAAAGCAAGTATCTAGGCCTCCCCTTTCTTACAGGCCAAAAAAAACTTGTGATTTATTGTGGGGGGAGGTAATTTTAAAAACCGGTATAGTAAATATAGTGAAATGTAATTTTTTTTTTTCTTTCTTGAGCTTTATAATCTACATTTTCAGTTAAATGTGTATGAATTTTGCTACTAGGCTCTGTAACACAAAAATTATGACCTTTTAGTTTGTCCTTGCATACAGTTCAAGAGTTTTTTTGATACTTTGGTGTGTTTATTTTTTTTTGTTGAAGAAAGTACTTTGGAGTATTGTCGGGTTGCGGTATTATGTAGGCAAAATTAATTTAACGTTTACGTTTATATTTAAATAATTATCAGACTTAATTTTGCTTTTGAAATTGTTAGGCCGGATGTCATGACCGGGGTTCAAACCCCAGTACCTCCACTTATGTGTGTGAGTTTATAATGGCTTTGTCATTTCGTCTATTTACAAAAAAATAAAATTATCATACTTAATTTTGCTTTTGACCCTCAACTGTGCGATTTTGATCCCAAAACTTTATTCCATTTATGATTTCCTAGCCCTCATTCATTTTTTCCTAATTTCACGTTCAGTTGGCTATTTCTTAACAACGTGCATCATTGTCACTATGCCTGCATGGATATTAATAAATTAAAACATTAAAAAATTAAAAATTATATTTTAATAAATTTTGATTAAATTGAAAATCTTAAAAATGAATTTTAAAACCGAATGTTTACCGTCGCCAACCAATTTCATATATAAATGTTCACCCATGTGAGCTTAATCTCACAGTAGAACTTATATAAATTTTACAAATGAGTTTCACAGTAGAACTTATATAAATTTGTGGTTAATATCTACTCTTTTATCATGTCAAACTAATATGTGGTTTATATTTGAAAAATGAGTTTCACAGTAGAACTTATATAAATTTTACAAATGAGTGTCAATCAATGAGTGCTTTGTATATTCTTAGAGACTATAACGACACTACCAAAAAAAGAGAGACTATAACGTAGCAATTTTGGGTAAACTTTTTTACGTTGAATTGCCCCTAAAAGAAATTATGTTCAATTGCTTGGTTGGGGTAAAAAAGAGTCGTAGTTTTGAAATTCATTTTCAATTTAATATATATTTTTATGCATTTACATTATACACCACTAACGTTCGGACGGACTCTTTGTGTCCATCTATCCAATTTTTGATTGCGTTAACACGTGTAAATTATAATCTAATATTTTGTATGAAATTTTGATTTTGTTAAAATTATATGTATAAATGTTTGTTATTTTAAATAGTAACAATTAAGTTTATGTTTTATCAATAATATAACATATAATAAAAATTATCCTTTTTCAATAACATCAACAATATAACATTTTTAAAAGCAAGTTTACATATTCACTTTGTATATTTGTTATAGTTGGGTAGTAAAAAGACTATTTATTATATTTCTCAAAGAATAAAAGTGTTACCATGCTCCCAAGATGGACTCCAAACGAGCTTGTTGCCCTATACATGGGTGTAATAGATTATGGAAAAATCATTTTCTTCTGTTTCAGCAACTGCATCATGGCATCAGCCACAACGGCAGCACGATCAAGTTGAGGAGGAACAACCTAGTGGTGATGAGGAACAACAAACTCAGGATCAAGGTGCAGCTCAGATGACTTAATTCCAAAACATGTTGAATACTACAACAAACAAAATTGAGGCAGAGCTTGCCACTATGTCAACAAACATTACTGCCACTATGACATGTAGTAACCTAGAGTTAATTGAAGAATTCAAGCAAGAAATGAAGGTTGTATTTTTTTTATGAAAGAAATGAATGATGTGTTTGAGATGAATGATGTATTTGAGATGAATGATCTTGTTCTTATGACAATTTTTAGAGATGTAGGTCATTCACAAGAAAAAAGAGATTTTTATTTACCAAAGGAAATATGCAAATGAGATTCTAAAAGAAATTCACCTTGACAAATGCAAAACAATGTACGCCCCGATGACTCAAAAGGAGAAGTTCATCAAGGGAGATGGAGCTGATAAGGTTGATGAAGTTCATTTCAAAAGCTTGATTGGATGTCTACTTTATCTTACATCTACTTTCCAGTTAGCTTGTTGTCAAGACTTATGCACTGTGCTAGTGAGCTACACTTGAAAGCAGCAAAGAGAGTTATTTAGCTTTTTCTGATAGTGATTAGGTAGATAGCTTGGAAGATATGAAGAGTACTTCAAGGTATTGTTTCCATATAGGTTCGGGTGTTTTCTTTTGGTGTTCAAAAAAGAAAGTAGCCGAGTTTGTAGCTGCAACAGTAGTTGTAGTCAAGCTATGTTAAGGAATATTCTAGCAAATTTCAAAATCATACAATCCCGTGTTTCATGGAAAGACATGGTAAGTTATTTTACTTAAGAGAAGGGTAACAAAAGGGTGATGTGAATCTGGTTTCTGTAAAATTGAAGACCAATCTACTGACATGTTTACCAAGTTTTTCCAACTCAATGGATTTGAATATATGAAGAAGAAGCTAGGAATTTGGAGCCTCGAGACAAGGAGGAGTGTTCAGAACATGCCTCAGATGCTATCAAATTAGTTTCCTGTTTTATTTCCTTGTAATGTTACTAAAATCATGCAGCATTATCTTAGTTTGTTATGCTTCCAGTGTATCGAAATATCAGTTTAATTATCAAATAAATGCAACCTTTTGCACCTAAGCTCTCATACGTTTGATTTATTTCAAAAATAACAAAAATATTTTGCCCAAACTTCATTATCATTCCAAAGTCATGACACAACAAACATTTGAACTCAACCAAGATTCTAAACATTGAGTGGATGTCTAGGTCTGACATTGTGAATCCCTAATTTCACAGCATTGACTCTAGACGCAAATCGAAGAGAGCAAAGTGACTCGTCAATTGAAGATTGATCAGGTGAGATGTTGACAAACATCAAAGTTTTGGAATCCCCTTCAAGACATGGCTGCAATCCAACAATATAAATATGTTATGGGAGCATTGGAAGAAAATAAAATCATATTGAAAAGTGATATGTTCAACAATATAATTTACAAAGTCAAACTGATAGTGTCATTGTAGATTGTGTTATGATTGGTATTAATCCTAAGTTCTAACAAGAATAAAATTGTTGACCATCCTTAAAAGCACATGAAATGATAATAAAGTCCACATTTTCTTAAGTGACTTTCTTGTTTCAAACATCATGCCAAAAAAAAGTAAGATAAAAATCATCTTTCTCCTTAATTGGTGCTTTTAGTTGTTCAATCGAAAATCATATCCCAGGAGTATATTAGGATCTAAATCTTAAGAAATGGCACTACAACGAAATTTTATTTCATTGATAATTATATACGTAACATCAGTGTAACTTTTTTCACTTTTAATTTAAAATTAACTATAACAGTCTGATTAATTCATCAATAATGCAAAATTGTATGGGTTTTTATATACCTGAAGTAGGTGTGTAAGTTTTGAATCCCTAAAAGGAACATGCTCTTCTTTCTTTGCCAAAGCAAATATGACATTGCTCAAACAGGAGAGACTTTGGTTGATAGCCTGAATATGACAACAATGAAAATAACTAGTTAATTAAAGAAAGTTGAATCATTCACCAGGAGCTCAAGATCATAAATATGCAAATCAAATAGTCAAAGACACCTGAGTTTCCTTCAAACGTTCCCCCGTGGCCCCACTCCTTGAAAGTCTTTCACTTCCAGCCAAATCAATCAGGTTTAAGACACCTTGTACTTGTTGTTCAGTGTTCTGCAAAACAGAAATAAATGCATTATGAAATAAATAATAAGGATTAAGCTGTAGCAAAACTTATTGTGAAGGCATGTACCTCGTTTATACCACATATGCGCAAAGTAACAACAAAGTGGCTTCTTGATGACTGTTCATTCATTTGTGTTCTTCCCATTGACCTGAAGACACAAGAGGGTATGATTTCTTATTTCCTATGTTTCATAAATGAAACCACCAAGCCATATGTAGACTCTAGTAGTGACCAAGTACAACAAGAGCATATTGTATTTTATATATTAATCGTAGATACTCTAATTTAATGAAATATATCTAAACTCGACAACTTCAAAAAGTGATAAGTTGAATGGAAATAATATTTTCAATACGGAAGAAAATATGCAATCTTCATGTATTCATTCACCCACAATGTTTATTCTTACACCATATAAAGAAAACATTTACAGGATCCTAATATGGAGCAAACACAATAATACCTGATTTGGGCAGCCTTTTGAAGGAGGGAGGAAATCTCATCGGCACTACAAACATCGACAATGGTGAGGTCCAAAACATGTGTGTTTCCATTTTTGTCATGTCTAATAGTGTACTGTTTTCCATGAACACTATTTTCTGCTCGTGTTTGGTCAATCCCACTTGACCGATTTGACAATAACAAATCTTTGATGGTCTCATTATAAATTTCCAATACTGATGCCTAGTAATATGAATATGAAAATCAGGTTCAGCTTCCATTTATGTGACAACATGTCAACATTAAAATGAGAATATAGTACACCAACCTGCATTTTGTAATTCCAGCCCTGGTCTTTAAGAGACTGACTGGTCTGGAATATCTGTTCTAAAGAAAGTGGTATCATCCCTTTGAGATCTGGAGAGTCAGGCCTACCCATCATTGTATGGGTTTTTCCTGAACCCGTTTGTCCATAAGCAAAAATGCATACCTAGCATAATAAACAGCCATGTCCAGATCATAATTTATACCCAAAACAAAACAACAAATCAACAAAAAGAAGCCAAAGAATATGTGAAGGAAAAGGTAAGAATCCAGTAAGCCATGTCTAGTTGTCTACGTAAGGGTACAATCCACTTCACTTCCATGTGGCGTCTCATGACAGATAAATGTTTTTTCAAGAAATAAACTGAATTTTTTGTTGTCCAAAGGCACATCCAAGATATCAAAACACAAAAAAGTTGATAGGAAATATAAACAAATATAAAGGTTGTGTACTTCAAGTGTTGATGGTGGAGCTTTTTTAAAACGTAAGAGGTTTTTAAAGGCAGAAGTGCAGACCACAGGGCGCAGACACAGAAAAAACCTAAAGTAATTAATGAAGTGCATAATCATAAATCACCAACATTAAACATTCAATCAATAAATTACTACTGCATATTCAATATTCATACAATTTAGTTGTGCTACAAGTGACAAGAACAATCAAAAAAAAAATGTAGGATCTCAAACACAAGAATATGCATGATACATTATGAAGCGAAAGGAAGCAATGTAGAATCACCTTGTAGCCATCAAGGGCACTCTGCACCAATTGTGATATTTCGGTAAAAACGTCATGCTGAGAGGCGCCATCATTAAACACCTTGTCAAATGTAAAAAGCTGTTTCTGTCCTGCTAATTTTTACAGGACAAAATTGTGATACTTGACTAAGCATAATATTGCAGTGCATGAAACTCATAAGAAACAATAGGAGTGGAGTAGTGGTAAAGAAATATGTGTTATACCATTTTGTTCCAACTCAATGCCCCGGCCAAGCATTTCTATTGACGTAGGGTAAGTAACAACCATCTTCGTTTCTGAACTGTCTCGTAGTAAAGGTCGCACACGACAAAATACACGAATATTTCCTTTCAGCTCCTACAAATAAAAATAATTGGAAGCCTTAGCTTTATAATTTCTTAAAGTTAACAAGAAGCTTTAGATGATCTAAAAAGTAAAACGAACCAAACATTACCAAGACAGTGTTGTGCAGTTTTTTCCTTAGCTTTTCTCCTTCAACTACTTGAAATTCTTTATCTGCCAATTGATCTTGTAGTTTACGAATGAATGTTTTCTGCTCTTCAAACATTGCTCTTGTTTCCGTAGCAGATAAATCAGCCATCTAGCCAGAAGTCCAGAAAGAAAATATACGTTAGTGACAGTTTTGGACATCTAGTTATCATAGATGCACTAAACTTAAAAAGCAAAAACCATCGTAAACATGTTATCATTTATTTACAAGAAATTTTTAATAATGGTAAACAACTACTCCATATTAAATATAAAACCCAATTGGATTACCTCTAACTTCTCCCTTTCAGCATGTAATTTTTGCTCCAGTATATTTATTTTCTCCTTTTGAGAGGAACAAGTCTCCTGTAAAGGAAACACACTATTGTATAAATCTACTGAACACGAGTGTACACAAATAATAATAAAAAGATCTTAACATAGGTGACAACAAAATAAAACAACGAACCTCAAGTGCCTCTGTTTTACTTGCCAATTTATCCAATTTTGAGTATGTTTCGTATTTAAATTTTATGTATTTTTCCCGTTCTAACATTACATCATTTAGTTTTCCTTGTAGGCGATCACGATCATCTGTAATTTTTTTTAGTTCTTCGCAGAACATTTCTTTATGCTTTATAGCTTCACTCTGTGAATCCTGAGATAAGAAGAAAGGGAACAATGCAACACAAAAATGAGAGGCTTACAACAAAAATATGGAAAGGAATTGAATAGTATAAATAATTATAGAAAATGCAAGCCTTAATTATCTCCTCTTCGCAACAATGTTACTTATAACAAGTCAAAATTGCAGCAAAAATTTTCCAATTGGTTCACATACATTTTCTTGATTTGGTACATTTTCAAATGTCAATGTCATACAAATAATAAATGGACAAAATAACAAAAATCATATTGAAACAACTCACTTTAAGAGATTTCAATCGATCCTGCAATTCCTTATTAAGATCTCTTGTATCATTAAGGCTCTCAACAATGATCGATTTCTCTGTTTCAAGTCTCCTATAAGCCTCATTAGCTGAATTGAGATCTGATTGAAGCTCCTCAGTCTTATTTTTCATCTCAATCTCTGAGAATAAAGCAATACGTGATGTTTAAATAATTATTCTTTTGTTTGAAACCTACTCAAAATAAATACTTTCAGGGATGATGAACAAGATAAAGCAAAATAAAGATTTTTGGGTAATCATTTACAAAGATTTAGCATAAAAATGCAAATGTTTATAAGCTCCCTACATTGCCAAATTATTGCACAATCACTAGAGAACTACACTATTGACTTTCCTATTATATAAGCAAACTACTTCACCTAAATTCACAATTGCTAGTAACACAATATACGACAATGATATTAGCTTTTTTCATTTACAAAGATTTTTGGTTAATCATTTACAAAGATTTAGCATAAAAATGCAAATATTTATAAGCTCTCTGCAGTGTCAAATTATTGCACAATCACTAGAGAACTACACTATTGACTTTCCTATTATATAAGCAAACTACACCTAAATTCACAATTGCTAGTAACACAATATACGACAATGATATTAGCTTTTTTCATAATCCACACAAAATTCAGCAACCTAATCAGTCACAATATTTAGGGCTCAATAGCCAAAGTCGCTCCGCATTAGTTTGGTATTTTGGAAACAAACATCCCAACACAAATATATTTATCACAAAAGACGGAAGAAAAAATATACCAGTATCAGAACACTTCTTAACAGCAGACTCAACTTCAGAATGAAGCGTTTCAATCTTGTTGGCGCACCATTGAACACAGAGCTTAAGCCGCTTAATAAGATCCACCATCTGCTCCATTTTTTTCTGCATATCAAAAACAAGAGGTCAAACACCCAAATAAGTTCCATAAACAACACCTATTTTCTTAAGATTAAAAGATAGATTAAGGCCCTATTTGGATAAATAATCTAATTAGCTTAATTTGCAGCTTACAGCATAACATAAGCACTTATCATGATAAGCACTTATGTATAAACTATTTTCACAACAAAATCTAAAATATTAAAGTTAAAACAATATTTTCACATAAGCAGCTTAAAGATAAAATATTTGATCATTTCCAGCAAAAAGCTATCTAGGAGAACATATGAAAATGAGTTGAAAAGAACATTTGAACATGTCATAAGCTGTTTCATAAGTTCTCCGAAACAGTCTCACAAGTGCTTATCTCAACAGACAAATTCAAATAAGTCAATCCAAACGAGCCCTTGAAAATTTGAGTAAAATGAGAGAAACCTTATTATCAAATGCAGTCCCCTTCTTCATCTTCTCATTAAGCAATGCCTCTATATCATCTTTTGTGAACTCAATCGCGGTTGAATCTGTTCCTTCTACGTTACTCGCAGTGGCGTTGTTCACCATTGCAGTTAACGGCACTCTAGCTTTAGCTCTACCAGACACTCTTTGTCTCTCCATCTCTTCAGATCCAACCTTTTTTCAGAAATCATAAGAAATTAATCACATTCATTCAATTCATTGATTAAATCAGCAATCTTTAAATTAAAAATATGAACTTGATAAATGGCTTACATTGGAGTGATTTTGAGGAGGCCGGTTCTGATTCCGAGAAGACATCTTTAAAAAAAATAAAATAAAGCTTAGAAATTTGTGAAATGATGAGAATTTCAATTTGAATTTGAATAAAAAAATGAATTATTCAGTTACTCTGCATTACAATAATTTATTATTAAATTAGAAGAAAATAGAATTAAAATAAGGGTTAGGCGAAATTGAAAGTGAAGAGAGTAAGTGTAACTCACCAAACAAAGAGAAAGAAAAGAGACGAGCTACGGCAATCGAAACGAAAATTGAAAGGGAGCACGCCGGAAAAGGAATCCGGCGGCGGAGATGGAATTGGTTTCCGGTGAAGTGTGGGCGGGGAATGGGATTGAATCAATGAGACTGAATTTTGGAGTGTGGTGTGGACAGTGAAAGGGATTAAGGTTTACGGAGGTGGAGTTAGAAGAGAAGGGGGGGTGTGAAATTGGGGGATTGGTGGCTCGATGACGGAAACAGTGTTGCTGTGTTTGTTTTTCAAATGAAGATGAGATTTTGAAACCAACGGTCTTTTCTTAAAAATTTTTTTTGAAATTAACGGTCTTTTCTTTTAGGCACGCAAATACAGGTCATTTGAATTTTCGTCTTGAATTACTAATATTTTGATTTTGTCATTGCAAATATTAATCATTCGAAAAATGGTCTCCATTACATGTCATTAGTAACTTCATGGACGAAAATTCAAATGACTTATATTTGCAGGGACGAAAATTCAAATAACCTATATTTGTATGAACGAAAGACCTATTTAAGTCATTCACCTCGCCCAATCATCACTTGCCACATGGGCACCACGTCGCTAATGACAACCCACCTCAGCAGAAAAACCTAATTAGGACCAAAAGTCAAATAATTAAATTTTGCAGTGACAGATTAAAAAGATTAATAACTTCAAAGACGAAAATTCAAATGACCTAGAGACGAACGACATATTTAAGTCTTTCTTTTATTATACCATCTCAATAATTTTAAAATATCATTTATTTATAAAAATTAACTAACGTAATTCCACCTAACAAAACACTAACTTATTCTCTCAAAAAAAAACACACTAACTTATTAATTGACTTTAATTGTCATGCACTTTTATGGTAAAGTCAACAAATCATAACTGTCAACAAATCATAACTATTTATATAGAAAAGAATAATTATAATTAATGTAAAATATTTTTAAGGAAATTCTAACAAGTATCTTTACAAGAGGTTTTTTCTTGTTACAAAATGTATAGCGAACGACCTTAATGACATTTTTAATAAGGACTTTAAATAACAAGTTTTTTTAAAAAAAAAATTATGTATTCAATGCATATTGTAGATTAAAATATTTGATTTTTTAAATAATAATTTTTTATTTTAAAATCCTTAAAGAGTGTCTTTGACACGTTCGTTAACAAAACCCATTTAGTTATAATCCTATTAGCAAAACAAAATTAATGATTTGATGGTTGTAATTGCATTTTTTGTTGTACAAATTGCTTTTTTTTTTAAAATGATGGTTATAATTGATTTGATGGTTATAATTGATTGATATTCTAAAAGAAATTTATATTGACAATGTATATTTTCTTTTGAAAAAGATAGAATAAATCATTTTTTTAAGAAAAAAGACAGCATAAATAATTAAAACATTATTAATTACTTAAGAGTTTTATTAGAATACTTTGTCAGTGTATAATATTTTATGCATGTAAGGTCTCAGATTTGATTTTTTTTCGATGTTAAATTCGATAGGTTAATTTCTCTTCTTTAAAGAAAGTATTAAAAAAACTATGTAAATATCTTTCGTCCAGAATCACTCTTGTCACATATCGTTGCAAGTATATCACTTCCACAATTGACCTCTAGAAATAAACTCATATATAAGACCATCCAAAATGGTGGGTGCTTCACTTATTTAGCACCACGTTAAATAAACACCCTCATTGTAGAGTATAATACATGAGTGGCTATGGAGAAGGGTGTCTATGAAAGCACCATTTCTCTCTTCATTTTTCATGAGTCCCATTTAATAAATCTTAATAAAATAAATAAATTTTGTTAAAATGTAATGATATAAAATTATTTATAGGACCTATTTAATAATTTCTTTTAAGGTGTTGGGTTGAAGAAAATTGGTGCTTATTAAGTATTACGATAAAATGAGTGATGTAGACATGTGAATTCAATTTAAACACCCAATTTTATTTTATTTTTGTACAAAAGAGGGTCAAAGACCCAATTTAAGCACCCAATTTAAAGTGCTATATTATGGATGATATAAGTTTTTAATAAAGGTGTTAATTAATCATCTTCGAAATGATATCATAGTGCCATATCTAATTCTCCATCTAGATTTGCCAAATAGAGATAAATTTTTGATAACATTCTTGTGGCTGACTAGGTGATAGGTAAGGCGTGAAAATTAAAAATAATAAGAATAATAAAATATTGTTGTTTAAGGTAGAGGTCAACTATGGCGTGAAAATTAAGATAAATTCATTATAAAACGACTTCTTAGTAAGTTCTTTAAAAAAATTCTGTCAAAAAAAAGTTCCTTAAAAAAAACGACTTCTTAGTAAATTAACAAAAAAAAAAATTATCTTTTTTAAAACAAGCTGATAATACAACCCACAAAATCACCAAAATACAATTACACACAAAAAATAATTAAGAATGGCAGGCTACTACAGTCTACATTTCCTTGTCACTTGTATTCTTCCCTTCTTGTGGCCGTTGCTGAAACATAAAAAGCAACAGAAAACAATCCGTGAATGAAACATAAAATCCCTCCAATGGATAAAAACCGATGATTTGATATCCCACAAGATTCTCTTGATTTTGAGTTGGCTAATGTGCCTATGATCAGCATGGAGAATGCAACTCCTAATATTATCCTGTAAACAACAAATTAACACCAAATTAATTGATAGAACAATTAAATTTAAGGAACCTAGATCCTTTACATCCGGCTATATGGTGCAGCCGGTCTAGGCCGTTTGATTAAATTTAATTGATCGGTCTACAACTAGCTCAATCAAACGGTCTACACCATGTTGTACCATTGAAGACGAAGAAGACAATATCCAATTTATTAAAGATACACGGGAGAGTTTAATGTTTTTCATTTGATTTTTGGTACGTGCATGGTGCAGAGTAGAGGGAGAGGACTTACCATGAGAAAATGAGGAAAGCCATTGCTAATTGTCTATTGGATGTGGCTCTTTTGTATTCTTCTTTAGACTTTATGAAAATGCACCCACCAAGCAAGTGAGCAATTGCATGAGCCAAGGCCAAGAGAATGGCAGCACTCAGTCCTAGCTTGAAAGCTTGATAGCTTGGGTCCCTACACTCTAGTACCCAAATCTTCAAATCCTTCACCTATTTTCATCACAAGAGTAAAAGAAAAAGAAAAAAAATTATATTATCAATAATTGAATTCCTAATTGAGATACGTATGATTTGTTCATGTAGTATCAACTAAGTGGTAAAATGTTGGTTTTCTATCTTCAAAAGACAAAGTTAAAATCTCATCGGAGACGTTGTAAAATAGATATTGGTGTCACTTTAGTAAATACAATTTCCTTTATTTTTATTTTATTAAAAGTTTGTATGATTTATGACTTTTGGAGTACCTTGTTTTGAGCTATTTCTGCTTGAATTCCAAGTATGCCAGCAACAACATCCATGACAATGACGACGATACATACAAGGAAACCATAGTTTCTAACCATTTTCCTAAAATTCAAAGGTGGTGCAAAAGATGATGTTAGGTACCTTGTTCTTTAACTCCTCACTTTAATAGTTAAGCATAATCAGTTATAATATTGGAGGAATAAGAATAAAGATTGGGCCAGGTTTGCAATGTATTATCATGTATGGAAGTAATTAGCTTATTAAGCTTAAAGCTACTTTTATCCTCATATTTTTTACTTTATTCTATCTTTGCATTTCCCTTTGTAATATTCCTTCCATGAGGGACACGGAAACCAAAGTTTCACCAGCAAAGAAAGCCCAAATTCGCTATGAAGAATGTCCAGCCGATGAGAATCAAATGGAACCTTATTGTTGAAGAGTCTCCCTTTAATTTCATTGTTTTCTTTTACACATGTTTTTTTTTTTTTGGACTTATTTCCATAAATTCTTTTGTTTATTGGTTTTGTAGACAAAAAGGGGTAAATCGAGTTGAATATGTTCTTAAGCATTGTCTCATTATAATGAATTAATTCAGTTTAAAAACACATTAATCTTTTTTTGGGTGAGCGACAAATGCATATACAGATTTTTTGTTTTTGTTTTTGAGGGGGTATGTCCATATTTTTGTTCACTAAAAAAAAAAAGTATTGTATTCTACATGATTGCAAACACATTTGGAGCGTTGCAACTCTTTTTTAGATAAGCTAGATTTTAGAGACTTTTAGAGATAATAACAAACTATAGAGATTTTTTTAACAAACAGAATGTAGAGATTTATTAGCAAATATAGAGATAGATTGTTTATTCAAAAAATAAATAAAAATAGAGAGATAGATTCAAATACACCTCGTATTTTAGTTTGTTACAATAGTTTGTTATTTCACTTGTATATTTATACCACAACTTTGTGCAAATCACAATACACTTTTTCTCATAAAGATTTTATTTTCTCATCAAGATTTTACAACATGGGAAGTTGTTGCTCCAAATCTAAAGAAAAGACAAGCGATAGAGAATACATAAACAACATTAAGAATGACTTTGTGCCAAAACTACAAGAACTTCCGAAGAGGGATGAAGTTCAAGGTGCATTGAAAATAAAAAAGACTAAGAATGATGGTGCACAAGTCTCTAAAGCTAGAGGTGTCAAGTATAATGATAGTTTTAGAGCTCCCAAAAACAATAATATGTTTATTATGACTAGTGTTGTGGCTCCAGCTGCCGGAAATCAAGGAGGGGGTGAAAGTTATCATGGAGATCATCATGGTGGAGGAGGGCACGGAGGCGGAGGTGGTGGTGGTTATGGAGGCCACTATGGTGGCCATCATGATGGAGGCGGTGGAGGAGGTTGTGGAGTTGGTGGCGGTGGATATGGAGGAGGTGGAGGGTGTGGAGGGTCCTAAAATTATGGTTACTAGTTTGTCCATAGAAAACCATAGACCTTAGTGCTAGTTAGTAATAATTTCTAATAACTTGTTTACTTTTGTTTTAACTTTTGAATAGAAGTGGCAAATTACTCTAAAATTGTGTTTGTTCCAATAGTATCAGAACATGTTTATATTTTATTTTCTCATACGCATAAAGAATTCACCCATAAATATATTCTTTTCATGATGGAGAACATTTTGTTGTAATTTTTTAATATTATTATTATTATTGTCGTTGTTAGTGTTCAGACGAGCACTTCTTGTTTGTGTGTCGTTCTTTTTTATTGCACTTTTATGTTGTAACAAGCTATAATTATCTTTTTTAATAACACTAACAATGTAACAACGTATAATATAAATTCTTATATTTTTGAATGACGCCAACAAAATAACATTTTTATAAGCAAATCTATTTAAGAGTATAATTGAAAGTGAAAAAGTCATCTCAAAATCATATATTCTCTTTATTTTATACTAACATTTAGACGGTCAATTCGTGTCTGTCTGTCCTATCTTTTTATTGGTCTAATAAGATAAATTACTAACAGTAGTTTTTATAAAGTTTTGATTAAATTTATTTTGATTGTGATTAAAATTATAGATATAGACAATATATATTTTGCATTTTCATATTGTAACAAATTATACTTATTTTTTTCAATGATATCAACAATATAACAAATATAACATCTTTTAAAAACATAATAAATGTTCTTTCAAAAAAATATAATCTTCTATACTATATATAAATAAAACAACCCCCTTTCAGCTTTTTTGGGTTGGATTTTTCTCTTTCTAAAAATGCAGTTAATTTTCAATTCAATTAACCCATGTAACAAATTGATAAAAAAATAAAATAAT
>Ga0099826_10000999_pt1 | contig 15826 bp, 10 predicted proteins | sample Mtrugardesep15_FD_76830 | JGI IMG/M metagenome (GOLD analysis project Ga0099826, IMG submission 76830) | Root nodule microbial communities of legume samples collected from California, USA - M. trunc garden sep15 | ecosystem: Host-associated > Plants > Roots > Nodule | place: USA: California... | reverse complement strand
ACACAAGGATTCCATGAATCACAGTTGCAAATTTCAGTCCCTTTGGTGGTAGCTGGAATTCTTTGCTTCATAGCTTCCTCAATATCAAGTGCTGGTGGAATAGGTGGTGGTGGAATTTTCATACCTATACTAACAATTGTAGCTGGTTTAGACTTGAAAGTAGCTTCAAGTATTTCAGCTTTTATGGTCACAGGAGGATCCATTGCAAATGTTATATGCTATATGTTCACAACAAGTACTAAATTTGGTGGCAAGTCATTGATTGATTATGATATAGCACTTTCATCTGAACCATGTATGTTGTTAGGAGTGAGTGTTGGTGTTATTTGTAACCTTGTTTTTCCAGAATGGTTGATAACTTTAATGTTTGCTGTTTTTCTTGCTTGGTCTACCTCAAAAACTTGTAAAAGTGGAGTGATGTTTTGGAATACTGAATCAGAAGAGATAAGGAAAAATATTGGAGTTGATGAGATTGAAAAAGGGTTGCTAGAAAATGAGAAAGGGTTGGTAGTGAGAATGCACAAAGATAATGATGGGTCAAAAACTGTTGAAGAGAATCTTGTTATGGTCCCTCAAAAAAATTCTAGCAAGTTGTGTATCCCTTGGTTGAAATTAGGAGTGTTACTCTTGATTTGGTTCTCTTTCTTTTCCATTTATCTTATTCGTGGCAATGGATATGGACAGGTGAGGTCCCTTTTTTCTTCAACCTTCATGGTCCAATCATGAGGCTACTTGTTATTATTAAATTTTCTAAACAAATTTAAATTAGATGCATGATTGGGTTGGTATGCTAGAATTGGAATTGAACAAATACTAACAATGATATTATTTTTTTTAGACAATTGTTAGTAAATTAGTAGTTACGTTAGTTTTTGGAGTTCGAATCCTGGATCTCATTCTTAAAACTTCTTTGGTATCCCTTAGATCCCCGGCTGAGATACCTACGCGGAACACTAATGATAGAGTCTAGGGAAACACTTATGGTGGAAAAGTGAGCATTAGATTATTATTTTACTAAAATAATCAGATAGAGACAATCCATGCTGATTAGTGATTACTAATCATCACAAGTAAGGAGGAAAAAATAAAAATATGCTTCTTTTCATGAATCCAAAAGATCAATAGATAGTATAGTACAGAATCCAAAAGCTTTGCTAGATTTGGAAACTGTCTTTTTTAATAATGACTAGTGTTGATCCTGTACTTCATCTCATCTAATACTATTGTACTGCATAAGGCATCTTGATCTTGTACTTTATTCCTGGTCTTCTACTTTATTTTTACTTTTTTTGGCTAAATTACATATTTAGTCCCTTCACTAATTTTCTAATTTTATTTTAGTCTTAACTAATATTCCTTACTTTTTAGTTCCTCAAATATGCTTCTGTCAACCAACTTGGGCCTAGTATATTATTTGTTATATTAATATTTTCTACTTCGCTAGGGTTTGAACTCTGACCTTTTAACTTCGTCAACTTCTTTCTACTTTTGATTCTTATATATCGTCTTTCCATATATTGCGTACATTTGATGAACGAATCTCTGGTGCAATTGTTCAAACTCTGCAGATCATTCCTTTGGAACCATGTGGTGTAGGATACTGGATTATCTCATCAGTTCAAGTACCACTAGCTGTGGTTTTCACTGCTTGGATGGTATTAAGAAAAGAAAGTATTCAAGACCAGACTCTGATACCACAGGTTCATAAACAGCATAGTTTCAAAGATAGTTTTCTGTTACTTGTAACCTCTTTCAATCTACTTGCAGCTAACTTCTATTAAACTGATATGCAGGTACAGTGTCAGAACAGAAATTGTCCATCAAATAAGCTTGTTTTTCCATTGATGGCACTACTAGCAGGAATGCTAGGTGGTGTTTTTGGGATTGGTGGTGGAATGCTTATAAGTCCACTTCTTCTTCAGGTTGGAATAGCTCCTGAGGTAAGTTCCAATGGTATAAGATTTATTGATGTCATGATTGAATAGACAAATTGATCCTCAAAACTGTCAGCGTCAGCAAAAACAATCCTTCGTTTTTGTAAATTCGAAATTTTTTATCTGTAACTTTAAAATATCATTCAAAATAGTCTTATCCATCAACTACAATTGTTAGAATCTATGACGTGACATATTAATTGGACATGTCATATTGCACGATGTTCCTACATCACACTATTTCACCTGGGACTAATTTGCCTATGAAATTTAGGTCATCTCAAGAACAAATTTGTCAATAATTTTAATTGTACATGTACTAATTACTGACAAATTAGTTTACGAAATACCTGAATTTCATAGGCAAGTTAATCCTTGGTGCGATGTCATTGATGGGGATCAACATGGAGAGGTATACAACAATTTCAGAGATATTTTTGTCATCTACGAAAAGAAAAACAGATATATTTGACTGATGCTTTACACTTTCAAGGACCAATTTGCCTATTAACTCTAATGTCATCTTATTATTGTAATCTATCATCTGATTGTTGATTACTGCAGCAAGTAAACAGATACTAACCAAGTAATCAAATTTTCTGAATTTATAGGTAACAGCAGCAACATGTTCTTTCATGGTTTTCTTCTCTTCTACCATGTCAGCATTGCAATACTTGCTGTTGGGAATGGAACATGTAGAGACTGCCTTAATCTTGGCCATAATGTGTTTTGTTGCATCACTTCTTGGGTTATTAGTAGTACAGAAAGTAATTAAGAAATATGGAAGACCCTCTATAATAGTCTTCTCAGTTAGCATAGTGATGTCTTTTAGTATTGTTCTAATGACTAGCTTTGGGACCCTAAAGGTTTGGGAAGACTACAAATCAGGGAAATACATGGGGTTCAAACTACCCTGTTAAACAGTTGTGTTACATAAGTTTTTGTTTGTATACCTCCTTTTTTATAAGTAGTTTTTGTTATTTTCGCATATATTAAGAAAAGTAGTTACTGCATTTAATGTGTCCGTTTTGTGAATGAACGTTACCAAAATACTCTTTTGTGTGTAGATGTGTTCAACTCTGACTTTTCATCTCCAAAAACAAATTTGTAGTATTAACAAGTCGTATATTTGAAAAAATATATCGTTTGTTCACATGAATTATATTTAAAGCAAACTCAATTTGGCTGAAGCTATAACCGAAAGTTGAGTAGTTGCTTCTAAAGGCCAGCCGGGTGCACTAAAGCTCCCGCATCGCAGAATCCGAGAATGGATCCCACCATTTGGTGTATTGGACGCAGAGTTACCAAAACGAATATCAATAAGTTAATCATTCAGAAACAAAATCATCAAATAATATCAATAAGTTAATCAGGGCCAATAAACATGATTTTCAATCAATAGAGTAATATAAATCCACAACATAGAAAACAAATCAAATATACAATTTTGGCTGAGACAAAAACTGTAGACAAAAGTAACCATTAACTTAAGCATTGAGCTAATGGAACTAGGAAACAAAACATGAAGAATTGACATAAAACATGACAAATGAAAAGGAATTGACCAAGATGCTATAGTACAGGACCACAAACACAGTTCTTACAACTTGCAAAGAGAAAAAAATATCATACAGAAGCTTGTACTAGGCAATTGATGCACGAGTGGACTGAACAAACCCTTCTATCCTTTTCTTAATCTCCTCTGGATTAGCACCAACTATCTTGTCCAATGGAGCACCATCCTTCAGCAACAAAAATGTTGGCATTGCCTTTATATCATTCTTGGTGGCCACCTCCTGGACCGCCCAAAAAAAAAATTCAATAACATTCAATTTCCATTAGTACACAATATCAAACCATTAGATTAAAAATCATAACAACATAAACTTTTCTGTTTCAATGCATCCGGCATGAAAAGAACACAGGAAAAGCATGTCAAGATTGTATATTGCTTAATAACAAAAGAAATAGTTGAATCATATTAGTTATCTCCATAAAACTGGATAAACATTTTAGAATACATGTTATGGACTAGAGTCACAGTATTCAGTAAACATTTGGCAGAGACAGTCCATAAAAGGATAAATCTCAATCCACAAATGTTTCACCAGCAGTCTGTTTCTTAGGGAACAATTCAATTAATTTGTTGATTCCATTGGTATTCAAACTAGCCTCCACCTATCCTGTGTGTCGGCTTGTCGCACTAGCGCAATCTTTCCTTTCAGGTAAGAGATTGATTGTTAGGTATGGTTCGATTCCAACCCAACCACAACTGATAACTCAAAGTAGTGAATCCATTTCAAATCCAAATACACAATTCATGGATCTACCAAGGTAAGGTTATTTGTGAGCCTGCTCCTCTATGAGTGTCTTCCATGAATGAAAGGAACAGCGATTTCTTTTTTGACCTGTAAGACTTTGCCACTTAAAATAGCCCCTTTAAGCCAGATATTTAAATCAATCATGCTCCCATCTCAGTGATTCCGCAAAGACGGAGTCTATTGCATGTTTCAAACAAGATGGACCTGTCTCTAAATTCAAGTTTCCATTGCCAATTTGCACCATAAGCAAGCCTTTGCCAATTGCCATACTAACCTTTCTCTCAAAAAAAGATAACTCTAACTATCCAAATGCTCTATACAATAACAAGTTAACAACGCTTTCGTATCAAGCCAAGGAGTTTCAAATATTCAAAGTGGTTGATATAGTAGACAATAGACATTATATGTCAATAATATGACTTTGAAGGACATAAAGCGTGTGAAACACTAGCACTAAAAGTAAAACTATTGATCTAAACAAGAAGAATGAGGAATAAGATATTGGGCAGGGTACCACTTCTGCAATTCTTTGATATATGCATAAATAAATCAGAAGAAATCTTAATAGCAATTTCAAAACAGAAAGTTTACAGAGAGATAGGAAAAAGAAATAACCTTGACTTCATCAACATCAACAGAGAGAAACAGAAAATCTGGATAATCTGATGCGAATTCTTCGAAAAATGGAATCATAGCCACTGATGGCATGCACCATGAAGCAGTAAAGTGAACAACAATCTAAGATTCATCCCACAAAATACAAAAACTATAAGTATACATATATCAAAACTAGAACAACACAACCAACATATCAATTTGAATCAAAACTAGAAAAATCGCAAATCAAATACTCATTTGAACACTCTTTATAAAGAATTAAAGGATCAAGTAAGATTCAAAAACATTCAAACTTTGACTTACAGGAGAATTCTGATTAGAAGCTTGGTTGACATGAAACTCCCATGATTGCAAAGAATCAATCACCACTACCTTGGACTTGTTTTGCTCTATGGTTTCCATTTTAATCTTCCTTCAACTTCTACTTGATAAATTCTGAAGGAAAAAAAACAATAAAAAGAAAATATATTTTTCACTGTTTTTACTATAATTTAAGCTAAGACAGTCTTAAACAAAAATGGATACTAAATAAGATGACAGCAGACAAGAATCTGTTACATTATTTTCATCAACGGATAAGGACAACCCCCTAAACAAGGATCTCATCTCAACTTGCTACATAAAAAAGTATTAATTATTTAATTCAAACTAAATAAAACTATTGGCTAACTCACCGTATGAGTTGGTTTAAGTCGATATTTCCACCACATGACGAAGCAATGTTCGAATTTCAAATTAAAGAGTTACATATTTCGTGTTTAATACACCTCAAATAGAATTAACTCTCGTGAAGATAAGAAATAAAAAAAAAATTACTTCAAGTTTATCACAAAACAAATTTTTATTAAAATAAGAATAATTATTTGATTTTCGTCTAAACAAATTTACTCTTAACAATTTAATTTAAATCAAGATTATAATAAAGAGATCACAAAAGTAACTACCAATTTTTATCGAACATTATTCTGTCTGGATTTACCTTTAAATACTTTATATAAATATTACAAAACTAAAATAAATCAAAATGTATATCGCCCTCTTGCTAATATAGTAATTAAAATGCTAAGTATCCTAAGATACTCGCTAAGAACCTTAAATAATATGTTTTTAAAGAAGTTTATGTAACTTATGCATAAGAAAATGAAAGTATTTAACTTTTTCTAATGAATAATATTTTAATTTGAATTCTTATGGCATTACTTAATAAGACATAGTAATAATAACAATAACAATTTGTTGTTAAAAAAAAACAATAATAATTTGTTGTATAGTTTTTACAAGTGGAAAAGCAATCAAAGAGATAAAAGAAAAAGATATGGGGTATCTTAAAATATTAAAACCAAAAAAAGATCAAATCATTGTATATCCACCGTTCATCTCCATCCAAATTTGTGGTTCTAGCTGTCCTACAATACCTTTGGACTCAACGGGCGCCCATAGAGTCTGAGTCACCGCTGCGTCTGGAAGATTCTCCACCAAAAGGCCCTTTATCTTTGGTCCACATTAAATTTTTAATTAAGGTGAAAAGCAACCACGTCTCACATCCTCACATGGTTTTGTTTAGTGTTGATCTTAATTCAATTATTATCACTATTTAATGCAAATAAAATGACTTAAATTTGGAGAATATGCAGTCGAACTTAATGCATGCATTATTGGTAATTAATTCAACAACATTCTACATGACCCAAAGCATGTTGTTAACAACTGTGACGTGCCATTCAATCAACCTTGTGAAGTTGCAAGAATTATAATCAAATGATGTGTGATGTGATATTACATAGAGATTACAATCAACAAGCTGCTCAAATAAAATAAATTTTGTCATATCACAGCTTAATGATACAGGGCATCATGATACAGGTATCAATATCACCACTGAGGCTATAGTGATAGCCAAGCCACTACAAGCTCAATTCTCTAAAACTTAACACAATTACATTTACCATACTTAGAGCAACACAACACTTCTTCTATCACTGTAAAAACAGTACAAATAATAGTTATTTTGGTTATGGTCTGAGCTATGCCATTTGGCTAGCAGACCTTGCTTAGCCATAGCTCAAACGAGAATCAGAGGCCTTCATGGATGTCTGTCGCCGAGGAATACCAATCTCACAACTATTTACTCTCGCGGCAAAACGAAGAGAGCAAAGTGACTCTCCAGTCGAAGATGGATCGGGTGAAATATTTACAAACATCAAAGTCTTAGAATCTCCACCAAGACATGGCTGCCAAAGGAAAAAACAGAAAGTTAAATGAGTAACCATTAACCAAAGGAAAATAAAATATGCTCATGAACAAAAGCCAATAAGTTTGGTTCACGCGACTGAAAATATAATCATTCAAATGCTAAAGGAAAAAACAGAAAGTTAGGCAGAATATGAGCATATTCAGATACATGTTAAATGGGGCTACCCTCATGTTCTCTCATGTATAAATAATCAACTATGTATTCAAATTTCAAAAAATTTAAGAACTGTCATTTGACTATTTTTTTTTAAAACCAGAAAGTTAAGCAGAATATGAGCATATTCAGATACATGTTAAATGGGGTTGCCCCTCATGTTCTCTCATCTGTAAATAATCAACTTTGTATTTAAATTTCAAAAAAATTTAAGAACTGTCATTTGACTCTATTTTTTTAAGAATCCTCGAGTTCTCTTCACTCACATTTAAAATTTAAAGGTATAGTAATGAAAATGAAATAAAAGGCAACAAAAACATGCAAATATTCAAGCTTAGCAAACCTGGAGAAGGGTTGTCAGTTTAGAATTCCTGAAGGGGACATGATCCTCTTTCTTTGCCAAGGCAAAAATGACATCACTCAAACAGGAGAGACTTTTGTTTATCGCCTGACAGACATATATGGCAAACATTTATTACTAGTTGATTAATGGAACTATTTTATCAGCATAGAACTCAAGTTATTATAACAATGAAAATCAAGGACACCTTAGTTTCATTCAGGCGGTCCCCAGTTGCTCCACTTTTCGACAGCCTTTCACTTCCAGCAAGATCTATCAGGTTTAGCACACCTTGAACCTGTTGTTCAGTGTTCTATAAACCGGATAAAAGTAAATCAGGAGACAGTAAACAAAAGAACAGAAAATATAGCATTATATATCAGAGAGCAGTACCTCATTAACACCACTTATTCGCAGAGTAAAGACAAAGTGACTTCGCGACGATTGTTCATTCATCTGTGTTCTTCCTACTGACCTGGAAAAATGTAAAGGGCGCTGACGTTTTAAAATTAAAGGCCAGAAAGAACACAATCACATTGTATCTTATACGTTGAAGAATTAAGACCATGTTTACTTTATGAAAACATTTTCTATTTTCATTTTCTAATTTTTTTGTTAATTTTACTTGTTAACAAGGAGGTAATAGACACATAAAGTGAACAATTGTGTGCATTTTTCGGGAACAATGAAAATGCTAAAAGAATTGTTTTCATTATGTCATCACTTTATCACAATGGTTCACTTCAAGAATCTTACATCTTATTAGCAAGTTAAAATGATCAAATTTTAGAATATGATGAAAAACAAAAATTTATTATGAAACAATTATACAGTACCCGGAAACTTGATAGCTACGATAAATTATTAGTTGAAAACAAATGATATTGGTCATCCAAAAATTCACACAGAAAGGCAGATGCATTATTGCACTGTGGCACATAATTGTCTGGAAAGCTCACCCCCAGCATAACTTCACAACACATTTGCAGATTTCAGTTATTACTTTACCTGCTTTGTGCAGCCTGTTTTAGGAGGGCGGAAATCTCATCTGCACCGCAAACATCCACAATAGTCAGGTCCGGAACATATGTGTTTTTTCCATTGGCATCATGTATAATATTGTACTTCTTTCCAGGATTTTCTGTTGGTGATAACAAATCCCTTATGGTCTCGTTGTATATTTCAAGTACTGAGGCCTGCAAATAAATATTTACACAAATTGTAAAGTTTCCACCAACATTTGTACGTAATGCAAATGAAAATAATGAGAAGGTACAATAGTATATTCACCTGCATTGTGAACTTCCACCCTTGATCTTTCAGAGACTGACTAACGATGAATATCTGTTCAAGTGAACGTGGTATCAAGCCTTTGAGCTCAGGGGGGCCAGGCCTGCCAATCATCGTATAGGTTTTTCCAGAGCCTGTTTGTCCATAAGCAAAAATGCAAACCTACCCCAATAAACCATGAAACCTTTGTCAGCCAACCAAAGCATAGTTTATCTAGTAAAGGCCAAAACAACACAAATAATAACGAGAAAATATAAAAGAAAAGGCCCTAGAAAGATTTTTACCAAAATGGCATAATCCATTTTCGTGCTGCTTCGTGAAGGAAAAAAACTACTATTTTTAAGAAACAACTAAATTCTTGTGACTTACTCTATTAGCAACAGACGCCAAGGTATCAAGCACAAGGTACTACTCAGATATAGCCAGACAAAATTCCATGTGACCAAAATAATGTGCCAGACTTTGCATTTTAGAGAACAAATACAAGCAAAACATCAATTTTAAGTATTTTTAACTTTTAAAAGAAAAAATCAGAATGTACCAACAAACAACAGAGTAATGGTTACAGCAACCAAAACAATCAGAATCTACCAGCAGACAACAGAGTAATGGTAACAGCAACCAAAACATTGCACTTCAAAAAACAAATCCCTTAAAAAACTGTAAAAAGCCGAAATGGCTACACAACTTTGATTTTGCTACAAGTCAAACTGCATCCAACAGAATTGTGCAAGTCTCCAAAGCCAAGAGTAAGTGTTTTTCCATCTTGCGAGTTGTAACATTCCTATAGTTTCCAATTTCTATTCTGTTTTACCTATTTTTATGCATAAACAGTCTGGTGCTTATAGTGAATAAAAAAAAAACAGTAGAAATCACCTTGTACCCATCAAGCGCGCTTTGTACTAGCTGAGAAATCTCGGTGAAAACATCCTGCTGTGAAGCCTCTTGATTAAATACTTTGTCAAATGTAAAAGAATACTTCTGGCCTGCATAATTTTAAGTGATGAAATTCTTATAATCGCAAAGGCTCATAAACTACATGAAACTTATTCAAGATGGTGGCAACAGAGAGAAGAAAGAATTTGTGTATATACCGCTCTGTGCCAATTCAACACCCCGACCAAGAGCTTCTGTTGATGAAGGGAAAGTAACTACCATGTCTGCTGCAGGACCATCGTCCGGTAGCAAAGGTCGAACACGGCAGAACACACGGATATTTCCTTTTAATTCCTATATACACAATTATACGTATATTGATAAATGATTATATACTATTGATTTATTATACCAAATAGTTAATGAGAAGTAAAAATAAATTTTAAGCAAAAACCATTTACCAGAATAGTGTTGTGCAATTTTTTCCGTAATGTCTCTCCTTCAATTACTTGGAGCTCTTTTTCGGCCAGTTTCTCTCGTAATTGACCTATAATTTTTTTCTGGTCTTCAAACACTGTTTGTGTTTCTGAAAAGGACAAATCGACCATCTAACAAGAAAATAAAGTTATTTTTAGTTGTAATTGTCACATATTTGTTGACTGCTACAAGCAAAATTCAAATAATACCATTCATATTAATCATTTCCCCTGTTGAAAATATTTGGATTTATCTTATTGTTGAATAGCTGGATATGATATTATTCAAAAGTTAAAGACAAACATTAACAAGCAAAGACCAAGCACAATTGGTAATAAGGTCCAATAATATAGGAAAAGCAAAACACACACACATGCAGACATCAGTACAACTTTGTACCTTTAACTTCTCCTTTTCGGCATTCAACTGCTGCTGCAACATATCTATTTGTTGCCTTTGTGAAGTACATACCTCCTACAAGTAAAGTCAGAAATATAATGAGCCCGGGAGTGCATAATACTTAATCACTAAAATGGTCGAGAAACAATAAACATACCTCGAGAGCATTTGTTTTAGCCGTCAATGTACCCAATTGTTCACTTGATTTCCCTGTATACTCTTTGTATTTTGCTACCTCTCCAGTTAAAGCTTGTACTTGTCCCAATTGGCGATCACGGTCGTCTCTAATTTGTTTTAGTTCATCTCGGAGGCATTTGAGTTCATTAGCTAACATGTCTTTTGCCTTTGTAGCCTCTTCTTGTGAAGCCTAAGATAATAAGAAAGCAATGGATCCAATGAGAAAAACAGTGTTAAGATACATCAAGCAACAAGTCAAAATCAATATAAATATCAGCAAAATGCACAAGGTTTTTAAGTTCGTAATATTTTCATTTCACTGCTCTTTATTCAAGTCCATATTATTATCCAATGTACTCATTTTCGATTTCATATCCAAGAAATCATTCAAAGAAGAAAAAAATTCCAACTTGTCCACGGCAGGAACTTTACGTAATTTTAAACATTATGAGTATCGACGGGAAAAATTTACTAAAACCATCTATTGCCAATACACATCATATATGATAAGACTTGATAGCACTAACCAACATTAAATAACTTACTTTAAGAGATGCCAACTGCTCTTGCAATGCCTTATTGTGGCCTCTAACATTGCTAAGGTTCTCAACAATACTTGATTTCTCTGTTTCCAGTCGTTTTTGGGCCGCACTAGCTGCGTCAAGATTTGCCTGAAGGCTACTATTGTACTGCTGCAAACTGATATTATACTCTTTTGATCTATTGTACAAGTTTTCATTTTCAGTGGCCTGCAAAAATCAACAATTACAAAAGGAGGGGGGGGAAATAATTGAGGCAACCTGCTGGTATCAAAAACCAACATTGTGGACTTGTATATTTAAACAGTAACTATGATAACATAGCATTACCTGCCGCACAGCAGCTGATTTCTCATTGCCAACTCTCTCAAGTTCAGTTGAAAGAGAAACCTGCATCTGCTCAGCTTCATTTCTGGCTTCTTTTTCTTTTCTATAACATTCCATCACTTCCTGGTAGCCAAAAACACAAGAAATAAGGTCATAAAACAAAAGAAAACATCACCAGGAATATCCAATCACAACATTGTGTCAAACAACCATACCAATTTATCTGATTCTTCCTTTGCAATCTTCTCTTCTAAAGAGGAAATCGTCATCCTCAAATTTGATATAGCCTCATTCAATTCTGCTATCTTCATGTTCATCTCATTCTCTGAGAAAACACAAATATAGAATAAATGTTCTTGACTTAAAACCAAAGACTAACAACAACAAACAAGCCTTCTCCCAGTAAGTGGGGGGTGGTTGGCTAAATGGATCAAATTACGCCATATTGTTCTACAATAAACCTAAAAAAACCAAAGACTATCAATTATTATCCTAAAGTTTAAATGATGGAATAATGTAAAATGATAAAACTATTTACTAAGTGTTTTGGATAGAAAGAACAATTTCTTTAAAGTATGAAAAAACCCATTCCTTGATTATATTTGAGTCGAAAGTAGTATTTTTAACCATTGTATGCATAGGTTCAAATAGTAAAATCAAGCAATCCATTCATTTGGTCATATATTGAAGCCTTTTGCAACTATAAAAATCAATAAAATCACTGTTACTACCAAATGCCATACAACAATGCCTAAAATCCTCAATGCACAAAACACTAACGAGTAAAGGCTCACCAGTATCAACGCATTTTTTCTCAGCAGATTCTAGATCTGTCTGAAGCTTTTCCTTTTCTTTAATATACCCTTCTTCAACTACCTTAAACCATCTAACACAGTTTTTAAGTCGCTTGATAAGATCCACCATCTGCTCCATTTTTTTCTGCAAATCCAAAATCAACCCCCATATAAGCTTTACTGACACCAAAACTCAGCGAGACAGTTAAAATGAGAAAAAGATACCTTAGTATCAAGGGGATTCCCCTTTTTCATCTTCTCAGTTAACAAAGCTTCTACTTCCTCTTTGGTGAATTCAATGATGCTCGGCTCAGATCCCTCGGTTGCACCGGCACCGGCACCATCATTAGCGTCTGATCTGTTGTTGAGTGAACCTAATGGAGCCCTACCTCTACCCTGTACGACCATTCTTTCACCACCAATCCTTCTACGCTTGTTTTCTTCAGCACCACCCCCTTTTTTCAGCATCTAAAAAATTAACAAATTTAACACTAATTTCACTATTAATGCAAAACGAGAACTAATAGTGTTGAATTGAAACCTGCTTGAGTAAAATCTAGAAAATACAGAAGCATATGAAAGAGAGAATGAAGGGGATTCTTACGTTGGAGGGGCTTGGTGCCCGATTCTGGTTCCGAGAAGACATGAAGTGCTTCGTAGAATGGATTATGTTAGGAATCGATTATGGGAAATCGCGTTTGGGGATATGTTAGGGTTTGGAGTGTTGTGTTTTGTTGGGAAGAAGAAGAAGTAACGAACGTTGAAATGAAATTTGAAATTTGAGAGCGTTTTTTTCAAAAACAAAGGAAATGCGCTCTTCTCTTTCTCTCTCTTGGTTTTCTTCTAGCTTTATTGTTGGACCGATTGAACCGGTTTGGATGTTGGGCCATGGTTTTTTTTTCAAATTATGACTGTGAAGTTAACGGTCTTGTTTGACATTGAGAAAGAGAAACCATTGACCGACATTAGCATTTGTTTTTAAAAGGGGATAGATAAACTAAAAACTCATTTGATCCAAATGTTTAATGAGTAGTCGTGCTAGTCTCTTAATGTTAGTCAAAATAGTTTTTTATTGTGCAATATATTAGTCAAAATAATTTTTTACAATAAAATATTTTGTTGATATTATTATATTAGTCTCACAATATACTTACATATTATCATATTAGTTTTTATAGTACTTACTAACTCTCATATCAGTTGATATATGAAAAGAGTTAATGTTAACAATGAGGGACGACTATTTTAACGTCAATAACTATTTTGATTAATGAAATGTACAATCACAAACTATTATAAAATTTTGATACATTTAAAGATTATTGTGATTAGTTATTGCACGTTCAAACAACAGACTATTTCGTTTTTTAATAGGAAATAGAACATCATGATTAAGCCTCATGGCTTTTATTTGTAGGAGTATGGTTCAAACTCTGCATATCTCGTTTCTTTAAACTTAAGTACGTGAATATAGTTAATAGGTTACATGACAAAAAGTAATAATTCTAATGAAAATGTTAATGAATGCCCCTATGGTACTCTTTAAGGATCATGAGTAGTAGGTATTTATAACAATATGTGTGTAATTAATGCATTGAAAATCAAAATATTTGATTTTTTTAAATATTGTTCATTTTATAATACTTAAAGAGTATCATAGGGACACTCGTTAACAATACCCTAATTCTTATGTTATGTAAAATATTTTATACTATCAATCGTGATATATCATTTATCTAAGAGCATATCATTGAGAAGGTAAAAGATTTTTTTCAACTTAACATAGAGAGTTTCACCGCCTATTGTGATCCAGCTTGAGAGATTTGTCTCTGCAGCTGCATAGGAAAGATGTTCACAGAAAGAAATTACTACATATCATTTGTATGATTTTTAAGATAGCTGCATAGGGAAGATGTTCACAATAAATTAAAAAAATAAAATAAAATCATAACACATTATATGTATAATTTTTAAGATAAAGATAAATATTTGCTCAAAAGATAAAGATAAATATATGAACTAATCTGAATATTCTTAATAATCAGACAGTTATGATTAATAACTATATCAAAAACCTAAATAATAACAATGCATATCGATTTAATTTTTATTTTAATTTGGAAAATAATTAGAGCTGATTTAGTTAAGGTTTTAACCCATCGGATATATTCTAGAAGTTTTTTTCTGGAAGATATATTCTAGAATTCTTAAATAAGTTTTAATCTGGCTCGTTTGGGTAAGTGGCGGTGAAGGATTTTACAGGAGCGTGGCACCCTGTGGTATCGGGTCCTTTGTGCCCGCTACGAAGAGGAAGGAGGGCGACTTTGCTGCTCTCGTAGAGGTGGTGGATAAGTGTGGTGGCAAACTATTTTAGATGTTAGAGATGGTGTGGGTCAGATTGATTCAGGATGGATGTTGGACAATATTACTCGTCGTGTAGGGGATGGTATGTCCACTTTGTTCTGGGTCGACCCTTGGCTGGAGGGAAAACCATTGTGTAATATTTTTACGTGTTTGTATGAGTTAGCGGAGAACAAATTAGACACGGTGGCTAAGTTGTTTACGAGAGGGTGGGGGGTTAACGTGGAGGCATGGAAATGGCCTAGGAGGCTCTTTGCGTGGGAGGAGTTGTTGGGGGAGTGTATTGGTCGCCTATCTAATTTCTTTATTCAGGGTGACCGTGCTGATAGTTGGATTTGGACATTACATGATTCTAATTGTTACAGTGTTAGTTCTGCTTATTATTTCTTAACAGATATGGAAGTTGATGGGCAACATCAGCATCATAATAATTACAGGTTTTTATGGCTGAAAGCGGTGCCCCTTAAAGTGTTAATTTTTGCTTGGCGCTTGTTCCTCAACTGGATTCTTACTAGAGACAAACTTTTTCACCGAAAGGTTTTACTTGTATCAGAACAAGGTTGTATTGTTAACTACGGTTTTAATGAAGACAGAGATCATTTATTTCTTACTTGCGGTTTTTTCGGCGGAGTGTGACATATCATTGCGGCTTGGCTTGGTTTCTCAACATCTTTTCATTGTCACTTTTTCGACCATTTACATCATTTTAGCGGTATGCGGGGCTTCTCAAATAAATCGACGCAGTCCATGCAGATTATTTGGCTGTCAGTAACTTGGACAATTTGTAAAGAACGAAATAATAGAATTTTCAAAGGAAAGGAGGATAATTTGCGCTAGGTGAAAGGGCAAAGCTTAAGTCTTTTTGGTGGTTGAAATCGAAATACACTAATTTTGATTTTGACTATCAAGAATGGTGGCGGAGTCCTCTAACTTGCTTAAACTCAATCTTCTAGCTTGTTGTTCTTT
>Ga0099826_10000998_pt1 | contig 15841 bp, 19 predicted proteins | sample Mtrugardesep15_FD_76830 | JGI IMG/M metagenome (GOLD analysis project Ga0099826, IMG submission 76830) | Root nodule microbial communities of legume samples collected from California, USA - M. trunc garden sep15 | ecosystem: Host-associated > Plants > Roots > Nodule | place: USA: California... | reverse complement strand
GCTTTCATGCAGGCCAAGGTGGCCACGGCGCGCTTTTACGCCGAGCACATCCTCAACAAAGTGCCTGGCATCCGCGACAGCATCGTCGAAGGCGCCGAGAGCGTCACGGCACTGGCGTTGGACGCGTTTTGATAGGCAAGATGTTGCAGTCGGGCCCGCACCACTACACGATCGAGCCGCTGCCGGGCGGCGGGGCGGGGGCAAAGGCAACAGCCTGGTGCGGTCGATCGCTATAAGGTTGAGTGACCGCATTGGGGCCTCATAGTGGCGGGCTTCGACCGGCAACTCAGGCCCATAGCTGAAGTTAACCTGCAGCCAACAGAAGCGTCGAAGGCTTCTGGAGCCCTTCATAATCAAAACCTGCCCCCGCTTGTTCGAAGTGCTGACCTTTCGCCATGGATAAATTCTTGCTGCAACAGCAGGTGCTGGAACGGCTCGCCGAAGACCTGCTGCAGGCCGAACAGGCAGTGCGGGCAGCCCATGAAACGGCGACCCACGAAGAAAACATCGCCGAAAACAAGTACGACACATTGGGACTCGAAGCCGCCTACCTGGCCGCCGGCCAAGCTCGGCGCGCCGAAGCCATACGCCAAGCGATGGCCAATTGGCGCCGATTCCGCCCGGGTCCCTACGACGCCAGCAAAGGCATACAGCTCGGCGCGCTGGTCTGCCTAGTCGATTCCGACGGCAAGCAGCAACAGCTCTTTCTCGGCCCGGATGGGGGCAGCATGAAGTTGGTCAGCGGCACTCAGCTTGTTCAGGTCATCAGCAGCGAAGCCCCTTTGGGAAGGGCAATTCTGGGCAAATGCGAGGGTGACGAGGTGTCGATACAGGTCGCTCCAATCCGACAGCAGTTTGAGGTACTGCGGGTTCTTTAAGCCGCAAGCAAGTTCGCGCCGAATTGGCCGAGGTCAGCAGACGTGCAGGCGTTGTGAACGTACCGGCTGACAAGCAAGGTCAGCAGTACTTAAAACCGGCCACTGGGTCGAGATGACCTGGCGCATGAATGACCGCCGCGTGGCCAAGACCGTGAACTCAGGAGGCCGACATCACCGGCAGCAACCGCTGCATAGCCGCCATCAGCGGACCAAACGTCGAACGCGGAGGCTCTAGCTGCTATCGAGCGACAGTGGCCAGAGTGGCTGAACTCCTGTCTGTCTTGGGTTAGTAGGCACCCATGTAGTCGCGCTTACCGATCTCAATACCGTTGTGACGCAAGATGGCATAGGTGGTGGTCACGTGGAAGAAAAACTGCGGCAGTCCATAGTGCAGAAGATATGCGCCTGCGGTCAGCTTCTTTTCCTTGGGGGTGCCGGGGCGCAATACGATCTCGCGGCTCTCGCTTGAATCAAATTGCTCAGACTTGAAGGAGCCGATATGGGCCAAAGCTTTGGTGATCAACGCTTGCAGGTCGGCGAAGCTGACCTCAGTGTCGGGCCAGGACGGCACCTCGGCACCAGCCAGGCGGGAGGCAACGCCCTTGGAGAAGTCTGCGGCGATTTGTACCTGACGTACCAGCGGAAACATGTCAGGGAACAGGCGCGCCTGCAGCAGCGCATTTGGATCGATATTTTTTTGCGTCGCGTGGTCTTCGGCCTTCTTGAGCACGTCGGACAGGGCGCGCAGCATCTGCTGCATGACTGGAACGGAGGCGTTGTACAGCGGGCTGGTCATGGTGAGTTCATTTCTAAAATTTGGGCACGATGGCCGGAGTTGGCGTGGCAGAGGCCCTGCCGACCATGTAAGGCTAACAGCACAGGGCGAACTGAATCGCCTACATCGTCCGCCCGCGAGGAGCAAGGCGTGCGACCTTACATTCGGGCTGGTGTTGCAGTGATCCTGCTGCCCATGGTGGCTATACGCGGCCAGGTTCCTACGCGAACATTGCGAAAGTGATGGCCGCTGGTCAATGCTCATCAGGTGCGTCCGAAGCATGGATATGACCTTGCGTTTGGATCAGAACAAGGCGCCGCCTGGCGCTCCAGTTGTACCGATGAGGTCGCCCGTGGAAGTCTCGCACTCAAAACCTGAGCTGCGTTGCTCTGCACGACGGGCGAGGCGCGGGTTGCCGTCCGTTCACCCGGTGGTGTTCTTCCGTGTGCCTAGCCAAAAGTCGGCGTACTCATCCGAACCAGGCGCGAAAGCGGCGCGATGTCGACTTCGCCGAAGGGCGTGGACACCGGGAGGATCAGTTCCCGCAGGACGGCATATTCGCGCAGCCGCGCGGCGCCATGGGGGTCGCCGGGCAAGAGGCCGGCGGACGGGTGGCACATCAGCACGTCGCCGCTGCGGCTGGCGGCAATCCAGGCGGACAGACGCCGCCGGTAGTCGGCCGCGCTGCCCGAAAAATCGTAGACACCGAGCAGGCCGCAGCTCACCGGAATGCCGTGCTGCCGTGCGAGCGCGCGCAGGCTGGCGCCGCCCAGCGCATGGATGATGCCGGCCTTGATGCCGCCGGCCGCAGGGCCCGAGGTCGCCGCGGCGGTGCAGCGCAGCCACGGCCGCGGCAGCGGGTAGCGCCGCACGATTTCCTCGACCAGCAGTTCGCGCACCACCGGCAGCTGGTGCACGTGCCGGTGCCCGTCGACGAAGGCGGGCGGGCATCCCATCGCATCCTCGAAGCGGTCCAGCTGGTCGCGGATGTCGGCGCGCAGCGCCTGGGCTTCGACGGTTCGCATGCAGGTCCTCGCGATCAGGCCCGCCAGCCCGGGCTCGGCGCCGTCGGAGACGGCCGGCCGCGTGAGGTCCAGGTGCAGGCCCACGTCCAGCCGGCCGGCATCGAGGCGTCTCAGCGTCCCCGCGCCGCCTTGCCAGGCGCTGCGGCGCACCATGCCGCTGGTGGCGGAGATCCTGCCGTGCTCGGCGAGATCGAAGACGGCCGAGTTGATGCCCATGCTCATGCCGAAATCGTCCGCGCAGATGCAGAGATGGCGCCAAGCCGCAGACGGCTGCGTCCCCATCGCCTCAGTCATCGCCATCCCTCTTCTTTTCCGCGGGCGCCCCGGGCGAGAGCTCCAGGCAATGCGGATCGCGCGCCGTGCTGCCGGCGAATCGCCACACCGCGACGCGCTCGTTGAACGCGGCCAGCTGAGCGCGCGCCAGCCACGGGTTCGCCAGCTGCGCGTTGCTGGGCCCGACCAGCCAGCTGGTGCGCGGGCTGCAGAGCGCGCCTGCCAATTGCGACCGCTCGACGAGCGTGGCGGCCGCGCGTGCGGGGTCGAAGCGGCCGGCGTCCAACAGCTCCTTGTGCCAGTTGTCGCGGCCCTCGTCGCCGGCCGCCTTCCAGTCGGCCGAGACGAGCACCGGATTGCGCAGGCGCCAGTAGAACGGCAGTTCGTAGGGGTAGCTGTCGAGCATCACCACCAGGTCGCCGGGTGCCGCGGCCAGCTCCGCCGGTAGCCGCAGCCGCGCGCCGGGCGGCGTGGCGTAGGCCACGATCGCAGCGACGCAGGCCACGCACACGGCCGCGGCCGCGAGGGTCATGGCGCGCAGCCCGGGCAGCAGCGCTTCCAGCGGCCGCCCCGCCAGCACGCGCTGCGCGATCAGGTACGCCAGCGGCGGCAGTGCCGGCAGGACATAGCCGATCAGCTTGGAACGCGGGATCGAGAAGAAGACCACGATGACCGCGAGCCAGATCCACATCAGCCAGTCGATCTCGGAGAGCTTGCTTCCTGCAGGCGGCGCCTCCCGGCGCCGCGGCACGAGCAGCCAGCCGAACCAGGGCAGCGTGAGGCCCGCCAGCACCGGCAGGTAGAACCAGAATGGGTGCTCGTTGTTGAAGCCTGACGACGCGAAGCGCCGGAAGTGCTGCGTGACCACGAAGTAGTCGAAGAAGTCCGGATACTTCATCTGCATCGCGACGAACCACGGGCCGGCCACGGCCAGCAGCAGCGCCCATCCCGGCAGCCAGGCGGCCAGGCGCAGCACGGCGCTCTTGCGCGTGACCACGCACCAGGCCAGCAGCACCGCCGCCGGCAATACCGCGCCGATCAGCCCCTTGGCGAGCAGACCGGCCGCGGCGAGCAGGTAGGCGCCCGCCAGCATTGCGCGCCAGGGTTCGCCGCGCTCCCAGGCCAGCACGGCGCCGGCTCCCAGCAGCACCGTGCCCGCGATGCAGCCGGCCACCAGCATGTCGAGGTTCGCGAACTGTGCACCCAGGAAGAAGAAGGGCGTGGTCACGAGCACCACGGTGGACAGCAGGGCCAGCCGCGCCGTCGACCAGCGGCGCAGGAACAGAAACAGCGCCGCCGCCGCCGTGACCGCACCCAGGATGGAAGGCAGCCGGGCCGCCCATTCGACGGGACCCGCCAGCGCCATCGCGCCGGCGCCGATCCAGTAGAAGAGCGGCGGCTTGTGGAAAAAGGGCAGGCCGTCGAGCCGCGGCACCAGCCAGTCGCCGGAATACAGCATCTGCAGCGCCACGCCGGCGTAGCGCCCCTCGTCGGGCGCCATTAGCGGCCGGACCCAGGCGGTGGCGACGAGCCAGCCGAAAAGGGCGGCGGCGAGCCACAGCGGCTGGGGCGATGTCCATCCCGCGGCGTTGCCGGGCCGCCTCATGGCTGCCGCGCCTCGAGCCCGACGCCGCTTTCGCGGCGGACCACGTAGAGCGGCCGGCCCTTGACCTCTTCGTAGATGCGCGCCACGTACTCGCCCATGATGCCGGTGAAGATCATCTGCACGCCGAAGAAGAACATCAGGCTGACCACGATCGTGCTCCAGCCCGAGACCGGATTGCCGAACATCAGGTGGTCGAGGACCACGTAGGCGCCGTATGACAGCGCAGGCACGGCGAACAGCAGCCCCACCACACTCACCATGCGCAGCGGCCACGTGGTGAAGGCGGTGAGCCCGTCAATGGCCAGGGCGTACAGCCGCCGCGCGTTGAAGCTGCTGGCGCCCGCGGCGCGCGGCCTGGGCGTGTAGGGCATCGCCACGGCCCGGAAGCCGACCCATGCATACAGGCCCTTCATGAAGCGGCTGCGCTCGGGCAGGCTGGTCAGTGCATCGACCACCCTCCTGTCCATCAGCCGGAAATCGCCTGCGTCCCGCGGCACCGCGAAGCGGTCCGAAGCATTGAGAAGCCGGTAGAAGATCCGGCTGCCGATCTGCTTGAGGCGGCTCTCGTCGCTGCGCTCCTGGCGCACCGCATAGACCACCTCCGCACCGGCCTTCCAGTGGTCCAGCATGGCGCGGATGAGCGACGGAGAGTGCTGCAGGTCGCCGTCGAGCACAACCACCGCGTCGCCTGCAGCGGCCGCCAGGCCAGCGGAGAGCGCCGCCTCCTTGCCGAAGTTGCGCGACAGGGAAATGCACCGGAAACCCGTCAGTTCGCACCAGGCCTGGGCCACGGCCGCGGTGTCGTCGGTGCTGCCATCGTCCACGACGATGATCTCCCACCGCATCCCGGTGGCCCAGAGCGTTTCCTCGAGCGAGGGCAGCAGTTGCCGCAGGTTGGCCGCCTCGTTGAAGCAAGGGATCACGCAGGAAATGCTGCGTTGCTGCGTCCCGGCCGCACTCTGCGCGTGCGGGGCAGCGGTGGCCGCGGGCGCGGGTTCGGCAGCGGTCGAGGAGATCATGAAGGCCTCCAAAGCGAACCGGCCGCGTCCTTGCCGCCGGTTCGCGGCAGGGCAAGATGCACGCACCATTGCGCAAGGGCCAGCGCCGCGGCGACCCCGCCGGCCAGCAGCAGCCCCGCGATGATGTCGAGCGGGAAATGGACGCCCACGTAGATGCGTGCCCACCCGGTGGCGGCCGCCAGTGCAAGCAGCGGCATGCCAAGCGCGCGCAGGCGGGGGCGCAGCAGGAAGGCCAGCGCCACCATGAACATGACGGCCGCGTGCGCGCTGGGAAGGCTGCCGCGTCCCCCGTGTTCGATGTAGGCCGGCGACAGCGCCAGCACGAAGGGCCGCGGCATGTCGAGAGACAGTGCGATGGCATGCGCGATCGCCGATGTCGCGCCCGCGAGCGCTGCGACGATGCACAGGTAGGCGCGTTCGGTGCGATGACGCCACAGGGCCGCGACGACGACAGCCCCGCACAGCCAACTGCCCCAGAGCGCGAGGGCGGTTGCGAGGCCAAGGACCCACGGCGTGGGCCGCGGGCCGGCAGCGATCCATTGGAACGCTGCGAAATTGAGGGCGTTCATGAGCGCCCCCGCGCACGCACGGCGGCGCGGGATGCGTCGCATGAGCAGGAAAACGGAAACATCGCAATTGCCTTTCGACGGAGCAGGAAGGCCCGCGCGCGGCGCGCAGCGGGAGGCCCGGCGCGCGAGGCGCCGCTTCTCAGATCGCCGAAGGGGGGGCGGTGGTGGGCGGCAGCCGCCGCCACGATTGCGCGGGCGGCGGCGCGCCGCTGTGGTGCGGCACGCGTTCGGGGATGTCGCGCGTGGCGGGCGCCGTCGGCCGCGCCAGCACCACCAGGAGGGGGGGCAGCGCGAGAAACAGTGCAAGCAGCGTGTCCAGCGCGCAGCTCAGCGCATGGGGAAGGTCGATGCTGGCCGGGGCCTGAGCAAAGACCGTCGTTTCCCGGTCGGCCGCATGATCCGGCCGGTCATCGGCTTCGAACTGGGTCGTGGCGCTGGCGTTGCGCACCCTCAGCTCGGGCTCGTCCTCCAGGCCGTCGCACCGGAAATGAACCGCGATGAAGGGCTGCAGAAGAAGCAGCGCGATGCCCGCCACGCACCACAACCTGCGGTGCGCTTCGATGAATCGGCGGATGCATGCCAGCAACATGCGCGGATGCTAGTTCCGCCAAGTGAACGGAACCTGAGCGGGCTCGTCAGCATCCCGCAAGGTCGCGCTGCTTCTCCGGGGCATGCGGGCGACGGGCATCTGCGCCTTGGCGGATACATAACAAGACTGATTCTTTTTGGCATCCCGGGCCTATTGGCCGGCTTTGCTTTCTTCTTTAGCGCAACCCCCTTAGGCTTGGCGCATCGGGCCCTGCATCTCGGCGCGGCAAGATGCCGCCGCCGAGGCGTGCTGAAAAGAACGAGCTTAGTAATGCGAGTGGAATTCTCGAGCCAGCGCCAACCTCGACGCACGGGATCCGTGGCGTGGTGGTGGGTGTTCGCCCTGATGCTGACGGCACTGCAGCCCTTCATCGCCATTCATTTCCGCCACGACGGATGGGAGGACGAGCCGGGCTTTCGCATCCGCGCCGTGGGCTCCACTGTGCAGTTCGAACCCGACGAACGGCCCGGTCACGCCGCCATGTCGGAAACCACCGTGTTCGTGCCGCCGGGCGCGAGCATCGAGCAGCCCGACGTATTCCGCGACGGGCTGTCCGGCTTGATGCTTCTTGTCCTGGCGCTGCTGCCGCTGATCCTGTCGCTGCTGCGGGTCCCGCGGCTCACGGCCTCGCGCGTGCCGCCGGAGCGCCTCGACGCACGCAACCGGGCCCCTCCGCCGGCCACCGCCTGGCTGAGGCTCCCGCCCGGGACCGCGCCGCCTCTTGCGAGCTGACCCGCGGCTTCGCCACGCGATGCCGGTCCTGTCGCGCGCGCTCGCGCCGCGCGGCGATCTTGTTCAGTTTTCAAAGGCTCTATCGTGAATTCATCATCAAACCCTGGCTGCGCTTGCAGCGCTTCAGGCATCCTGCTGCCCACCGCCCCCGCGCCATTCGGCGCCGGTGTCCACAACAGCCGTGTCTTTCACCTGTGAAGGAGCTCGACATGGCCTGGAAAAACTCGACCTCCCGCTACAGCGCAGCAGTCATCGGCCTGCATTGGCTGATGCTGCTGCTGCTCGCCGCCGTTTACGCCTGCATGGAACTGCGCGGCTTCGCGCCCAAGGGCAGCGAACTGAGAAGCGCCATGAAGTCCCTGCATTTCTTGCTGGGCTTGGGCGTGCTCGCGCTCGTGGTGCTTCGGCTCGCCGCGCGCTGGAGCGCGGGTGCCGCGCCTGGCATCCATCCCCCCGTGCCGGACTGGCAGAACAGGCTCTCACGGCCCATGCACTTGGCGCTCTACGTCTTCATGATCGCCACGCCCATCCTGGGCTGGCTGGCGCTGAGCGCGGAAGGCGAACCGATCTTCCTGTTCGGCCTCCATGTGCCGTCGCTCGTCGGTGGCAGCGAGGCCCTGGCCGATCAGCTGGGGGACGTGCACGAAGCCGTGGCCACCGCCGGCTATTTCCTGATCGGCCTGCACGCGGCGGCCGCGCTGGCGCACCACTACATCTTTCGCGACGACACGCTCTCGCGAATGCTGCCCCGGCGCGGCTCGCGCTAAGAACCCACGGTCGACCACAGATGAAATCATTTCGCTATCGCGCCCATGCCGAGCGCCACCGCACCGAACACATCGGCTGGCTCCGGGCCGCCGTGCTCGGTGCCAACGACGGCATCATCTCCACGGCCAGCCTGGTCGTGGGCGTCGCGGCGGCCCATGCAAGCCACGCCGACATCCTGACGACGGCCGTGGCGGGCCTCGTGGCCGGCGCCATGTCGATGGCCGCGGGCGAATTCGTCTCTGTGTATTCCCAGGCCGACACGGAAACGGCGGACCTGGAGCGTGAACGCCACGAGCTCGCCTCGGAGCCCGAGGCTGAGCAGCGGGAACTGACCGCGATCTACGTGCGCCGCGGTCTCGACTACAAGCTCGCCGGCGAGGTCGCCACGCAGCTGATGGCGCACGACGCGCTGGGTGCGCACGCACGCGATGAACTGGGTGTGTCGGAAGCCCTGAGCGCGCGTCCGCTGCAGGCGGCATTGGCTTCCGCAGGCAGTTTCGCTGCGGGCGCGGCCATGCCGCTCGCCGTGGTGGTGCTGGCACCGCAGGCGTCCTTGCTGGCGTGGACCATCGGAACTGCCATTGCCTTTTTGGCGCTGCTTGGCGCCGTCGCCGCCAAGATCGGCGGCACACCCGTCGGGCGAAGCGTCTGGCGCGTGGCCTTCTGGGGCACGCTGGCCATGGGAATCACGGCGGGGGCAGGTGCCGTGTTCGGCGCACCGGCCTAGGCATTGCTGTGGCGGCGTGAAGGCATCCACACGGTGTCCTCGCGAGCCACCGCGGCGCTCACTGCGCGATGCCGCCCGGAACGCGCAGCCTTTCGCGGCGGTGGGTCGCCGTCGCTCGGCTCCTGGTGCCGGTGACTTCGGACGGGAAGTTCGGCGCATTCCAGCCCGGTCTTCGCATCCGGCGGGTCTCGCGAGGAGAGGAGGCGCGCCTGCGTTCGCCTTCGCCGCGCCCGCTCTTTGTGCGGACGACCTTGAGCTTGTCGGTGCGCCAGCCAGTGCGATCTGTCATCGCGAACGGCACCGCGCCGCTGCCAGGTGTTGAACTGCAGGGAGATGATCTCATCGGCCGGATGTCCGCAGTTGAAACGCGCCGCGGAGATGTTCGAAGAACTCAGCCATTCCGTACTGGCGCGCTCACTTCCTGGCCATCCAATCACAGGGGCGGGCAATGGTTGCGTGGGCAGTGCACCCACGCCCCCGTCAAATCCCCCGAGTCCGAATCTTCATGCTCGACCGACGCAGTGCAAACACGCCGTCGAAGGTCCGGCACCACACGACGTCCTGAGAGCTCTCGATGAGGCGCGCACGCGTCAAATGCTCGGCGCCGCCCAGCAGCTCCGTCGAGAAGACGAACTCCCGCTCGGGTGAGGCCTTCGCGGATGCCTCCTTCCTGCCGGCTTCCTCGTTGGCGAGGAAGGCCGCGAGTTCGCCAAAGCCCTGCGCGGTCTCCGAAGCGAGTTTGCGCTGAAGGTCCTCCGAAGGCCGGGCCAGTTCGTCGAGGCTGTAGGTCGAGGGCAACTGGTACATGTACAGGCCCGACCACCGATCGGCCCCGCTGCCCTGTTCGAGCTGGACTGCCGCAGCCGCCACCAGCCTGCCGCTGGGCGACTTGGTGATGGAGAGGTAGGGCGTTGCGCCCGTGCGGACTGCGCCGCCGACGTCGGCGAGCTCGAGCCCCTGCCGGATCGCCGCATCGAGGAACAACTGCCGAGGCTCGAGCCCGAGCTTGCCCTTCATGCGCGCCGCATCGAGGCCGGTCTGGCTGTCGACCATGCCCATGTTGGCGAGCGCGCCCAGGGCACCGAACACCAGGCCGGCCGTCAGGCTGCCGCCCTGTGTCTGCGCGTAGACGATGGTCTTCGTGTCGTCGAGGTGGCGAGTGGCGTGCCGCGGATCCTCAACGATGGCCGCATGCGCGAGCACGAACGTGGACGGTGCGCCCGCCGCGACGGGACGATTCCTGTAGCTCGGCGGGGCCACGCAAGCTGTCAGGCCAGCCAGCGCCAACAGCGCGCACACGCCCGCCGCGCGGCGATGTGCGGGGGTCTCGAAACCGATCATGGCTTTTTCTCCTCACTCCGTGGTCCGACAGGCCGCTCTTCGGCGGCGCGCGGATCATAGCCGCCGGACTGGACGCAACCGTTGCCGGCCGGTCCTCAGACGCGCCAGCCCGCATGGACGCTTCGGCTTCGCTCATGCTCGCCGAAGGCGACGTCGCCAGCACGGAATTGTTCCACGCTGCGATAGCACATGCCTCAACATCACAGGGTAGAGAACACATGGGACGCCCCGGGGCGATGAGTCCATAAGCGCGACTACTCGACACGCGTCTTCGTCATCCCGCCTGTTCGGCCGCGATCGCAGGTCGCGCGAAGCAGCTCTCTCTAGAGTCGCGCCTTTGCTGCCAATTCGGTCACGGATACGCCGATACCCGCCGCGATTTGCACAACGGTCATTACGCCGGGGTTTTGCATTCCCCTTTCGATGCTGCTCATGTAAGAGCGATCAATGTGACTGCGGTGCGCAAGCTCTTCTTGAGAGATTCCATGCGCTTTGCGCAATGCCTTGATGGCGGTACCAAGCGCCAACAGCGCTGGGTCGAGCGCATGTTTGGGCGAGGCAATTGGCATGGACAAAATGCTCTCGCGTTGTGTACGATCACACCACGGACGATCTTCCACATATCGGCCGACCCTTCCCATGCAGTGCATCGCCTCCGGACCGGTTGTCGCGCCCAGGGGCAGCTTGATTGCCGTATGACTCGCAGACACGTTACTTCGCCTCTGCCGACGACTCGACCGCTTCGGCTGCCGGTTTCGATGACGCGCGCCCGTTCACGGCAGCCAGCGCCCGTCGTGCGCAGCCTGTCGGCGGCGCGCATCGGTGCGCAGGTGAGGGCGCTGCGCATGGCGGCGGAGGTGTCTGGCGGCGAACTGGCCAAGACCTCGGGGATTTCTGCCTCGATGCTTTCGCGCATCGAGCGCGGTCTGGTCTCTCCTTCGGTAGAGACCTTGGAGCGCCTTGCGCAGGGGCTGCATGTGCCGGTGTCCCGTTTCTTCAGCGACCAGGCGCGGCGCACGGACTTCTGCCATGTGCGCGCGGGGCAGGGCGTTGTCGTCGATCGTGTCGGTGCGGTTTCAGACTACCGCTACGAGCTGCTGGGCCACCTGCTGTCGGGCAACCTGTTCGTTGAGCCCTACCTGGTCACATTGCTGCCCGGCGCCGATCCCTATGTGACCTTCCAGCATCCGGGCCTCAAGTTCCTGTACTTCCTGTCGGGGGAGGTCAGCTACCGCTATGGCGGCAGGGCTGTGGAGGTGAGGGGAGGGGACTCGCTGCTGTTCGAAGCGACCGCGCTCCACGGGATCGAGGCGATTCGGAGCGGGCCGGTGTCTTACCTGTCGGTCGTGTTCACACTGCGCGAGTGAAGTCGGAGACGAGGCTTGATGCCGATCGGTGGAGTCTCGTGCTCTGGTGAAAGAGCCCATGGTGTCGGCGCCTCCGCGAATCCCTGCGGTCCTGTGAGGCGATGGAGTCGTATCCGCCGTTCAGTTCGTCGATGTTCGGCATGCCGAACTTCTGCTAGGCGCGTGTTCCGCCGCGGCGCATCTGTGGCAGATTGAAAAGACGGGCGATGTTGGCGTGGCTCGATGGTTCTAGGGCGAACCAAGATAGTTGACCAGCGCGGCCAAGTAGTTGGTGCGTGTGTGCGGCACGTCCACCACATCCACGAAATCCGGGTGCCGGAAATAGACGATCAGGTAAGGGTACTTGGGCAGTCTCCATGAATGCAGGCCGGGCATCCCCAGCTCGGCCTCTAGGCGTGGCGAGCCTGCGTCGGGATTGCGCTTGATGAGTTCGTAGGCACCCTGCAGTTCATCCACAAAGCCCCTGGCCGCGCTCGGAGCCTGCATGGTCACCGCGTAGTATTGAATCGCGGCGGTGATCTGCGCACCGGCACGAGGGCGGACAAGGAATCGCCTGGCGCCCTTCACGCTCAAGTCGCTTTCTTCTTCACAGCCTTCACGGTCTTCGCGGATGCAGTCCTGGCCTTGCGCTCGGCGGGAGCCCCCGCCGCTTTCGCATTCAGCGCCTCGGCATGGGCGATCTCAGCTCGCAATCCTTTGAAATGTCCCGGTGTCCACTCGACGGCAGGCCCGGATTCAAGGCCGGCAAGGATGGCGGCTCGGAACTGCTCACGTGCCAAGTCCCGCCGGATGAGGTCACGCATGTACTCGCTGGCATTGCCATAGCGACGATCTACGACCTGTGCATCCACAAACGCCTTCATCTCGTCGGGAAGAGAAATGTTCATCGTCGTCATTCGAGGCACTTTAACTCAGCATGGCAAACCTTGCCATAGCTGGCCAATTGCCCATGACATCGTTTCCGTGCGCCGCATTGCGCCGCCTGGTTGACGTGGGCAAGGCATCGCTTATCGGACTTCGGAATTTACGCCGAGTGGCTCGGTGAATACTCGCTTGAGGTGCCGGCCTGTCCAGACATAGTAGAACTTGCCAGCCGACTGTGCGTGATCGAGGCTGCCTGCAATGATCAGCAGTCGGCTATCAGGCCGAAAATCCACGCGCTCGTCATCGTTGCCCATCGCGCCGCTGATCTCATTCACGTTCGGCAAGGTGTAAACCTGGCCAGTTTCGTAATCAAGCACTGCGATGTTTCGGCAATCGGTGCCGCACCCCCAACTGACAACATGCAGATGACCGGCGAAGTTGGGAGCCTCGTTGTAAGCGCGATGGATTGCAGTGGTAAAGCGGCGGGCCGTTTGCGTCGTGAGCCGCAGCGGCGGACGCGTGCCTGTTTTTGGCTGATAGCTTGCCGTCGCCGGATAGTCGGTGAACTTTGGCGGGTTCTTCGCATACGTGGTGGCCGTGCACAGCAGGATTGATAGCGTGCAGATCTTGATAGCTTGCTTGATGTTCACTTTGGGACCTCCTGTTGCACAGTGTGACTCACTCAAAGTGCTGCCACCGTGGGGCGCCTGATCTTGCCGACCGATCGGCATTCCACCACTGCTGCCATTGCTCTGCAGACGACACCGGCTGTCATCAAAGCGACTGCGTGTGACGCATGTCCGCCCCTACCGGTGAAGTCGCGGAGCGAAATTTCATACCGGCGGGCGCGATCGTGATGATGGCCGACGTCGACTCATGGCCAGGGCCATAAGCGACTTGCTGGACGGTCGCTCACCGGACAAGTCTCAAAGCGCCACCAGCGTGTCCCACTGGCGTCGCCAGCGCCCGAAGCTCAGTCCCGCCAAGGATGTGCAAAGCCTAGCAGCGGCATTGCGTGTAGAGGCACTGTGCCGCACTGAGGGCAGTATCTCGGAAGATCGCGGATGCATCTTGGATGCTCGCCGCGTCGCCGGTGCGCAGAGTTTGCACGCGACCGCCGGCTTCCGCGCAACTGTGCATGTTGACAGGTGGCGAGCGATCGTCCCGGCGCTAGGCTTTGGCTGGCGTCGACCCTGTTGCTCGCGCGGGTCGCGCCGCCTGCTTCGGAGGTTCCCATGCACCTGCGCGTTCTGATCCATTGTCTCCGCGCCGGCGGCGCGATCGCCATTGCCATGGCCTCGCTCGCCTGTGCGTCGGATGCGAGCAGGCCCGATCGGGCCAAGGGCTTCTCCGACCTTGTGGCGCTGAGCGCGGCGCGGCTCGATCTTTCAAGACAGGTGGCGCTGACCAAATGGGACACCCACCAGCCGGTCGCGGATCCACCCGGCGATCCGCGCGAACAGGAGGTCATTGCGGCCGCATCGCGCGAGGCGAGTGACCGCGGACTGCCGGAGGCGCTGGCGGCCGCGTTCTTCGCCGACCAGATCGAAGCGAGCAAGCTCGTCCAGTTCGCGCTGATGGCCCGCTGGCGGCGCGAAGGGCGGGCGCCGATTGAACCGCGGGCGGACCTGAGAAGCGAGCTGCGCCCCGCGCTGGATCGACTTCGGACACGGTTCATCGACCAGCTCATCGCGATCCGGCCGCTGCGCGAACGGGCGGATTGCCGCGAGCGGCTGGCGGATGCGACCGCGCGGCATGTCGACGCGCACGGGCTGTCGCCCTTGTTCGCGATCGCGCTCGACCGCGGCCTGGCACGCGTCTGTGCCGAGGGGTCGGACCCTCTGCGGTGAGCTCCCGTCAGAAGACCTTGCTGAGGAACCTGCGGACCCGCGGGTCTGCGTCATCGCCGAAGAACTCGGCGGGTGGCGCGGCCTGCACGATGCGCCCCTCGTCCATGAACACGACCTTGTCTGCGATGGCCCGCGCGAAGCCCATCTCGTGGGTGATGCAGATCATCGTCATGCCGTCCTGCGCCAGCAGGATCATGGTGTCGAGCACTTCCTTGACCATCTCGGGGTCCAGGGCGGACGTGGCTTCGTCGAACAGCATGAGCGAGGGGTTCAGGCACAGCGCCCGCGCGATGGCGACGCGCTGTTGTTGTCCGCCCGAGAGCTGGGCCGGATAGGCCGATGCCTTTTCGGCGAGCCGGACCTTGGCGAGGTACTCGAGCGCGGTCAGCCGGGCTTCATCCCGGGAGCGGCGACGCACCCATCGCTGCGCCAGGGTGCAGTTCTCGAGCACGGTGAGGTGGGGAAACAGGTTGAATTGCTGGAACACCATGCCGATGCTGGCCTGGACCAGTTCGGTGTGCCGCATCCGCGGCGAGATCGCGATGCCGTTGACCGTCACGGACCCGCTTCCGTAGCTCTCGAGTCCGCTGATGCACCGCGCGAGCGTCGATTTTCCCGAGCCCGAGGGGCCGCACACCACGACGCGTTCGCCGGCTGCGACGCTCAGATGCACATCGCTGAGTACCTGATGTGCCTGGAAATGCTTGGACAGTCCGGCGACCGAGACCACCTGGGTGGCGACAGGGGAGATGGCCATGTCCATGCTCAGTCCGCCCGGCGGTAAAGCTGCGCGGCAGGGCTGTCGCGCCACGCGCTCAGTTCCCCCGCGCTCACGCGGACGCGTCCGTAGACCATCCAGGCATCGTCGACCGTGCCGACGAACTGCCTCACGTGCAGCTGCTCCGGGTGCCGGTCCGCGGCCGAGGCATAGCCCAGGCCGATCGCGAACTTGCCGTCGATCACCCCCTGGGTGACCTCGGCAACGGTGTCCACCAGTTCGATCTGCGGCCACCGGTTGCGGTCGAGGTACGGCAAGGTCGGGAGCATGACCGCGAGCGACGTGGGTTGCACGGCGTCGTTGCGCTGGAGGATGGCGAGGTCCTGGCTCGGCGAGATGAAGGTGTCGATCAGGTGCAGTCCGACGAAGCACTTCGCGACGGTCGACATAGCGGCCGGATGGACCGCGCACTGGACCATGAAATCGGCGGCGCCCTGCAGCACGGCGTCGGCGCCGCGGTCGAAATCAGGGACGAGGTCCACGCTCGCGCGGTCGCGAAGGCCGTGGAAGTCAAGGTAGCGGCGGGTCACGAATTCGTGGTTGCTGCCCGCCGGGCCCAGGGTGAGGAATTTCATGGTGGAGTGTGCTCGGTTCAGTGGGAACGGTTCAGCGAGGCCTCGAGTGTGCGCATGCCGCGCATCAGGATGTAGTTGATTGCGAGATAGACGAGGCCCGCGGCG
>Ga0099826_10000997_pt1 | contig 15843 bp, 7 predicted proteins | sample Mtrugardesep15_FD_76830 | JGI IMG/M metagenome (GOLD analysis project Ga0099826, IMG submission 76830) | Root nodule microbial communities of legume samples collected from California, USA - M. trunc garden sep15 | ecosystem: Host-associated > Plants > Roots > Nodule | place: USA: California... | reverse complement strand
CTCCTCGTGCTTTTGATTATCGATACCTCTCCATTTTCTCCCATTAATATTCAGTCATAACATCAAAGTTTGTTTTCTCCTTTTTTATGAAAAGGTAAAATATTAAAGTTGTGGTCGAACATTTTCATGAAAATATTACAACAACAATAATAGTTAGGGTTAGTTGTTTAAATTGATCCTGAAAAATATACGATGTTTGGAAAATGACTTTATAAAATAAAAAGTAGATATTTTAACTTTATAATTTGATATTCTTCTTATTTTTGACCCTATAATACACATGTGTCTAAAAAAGTGATCTAGATATTGAATATATTTCGAATTGTGAGTTAACATATGCACTTCTTCTTTATTGTCACAAAATTATGTATTATCTAGAAAAAAAGAAATTTCATTGAAGAATTAATTGTTTAATGAACATTAGTTTTAATATGTTAATACTATTTGTTTTGCAACTTAATTTAAAATAAGTTTTCACTAGTATGTATGTATATATATATATATATATATATATATATATATATAGACACACACACACACACACACAAAGGTGTTTCTCTAATACTTCCACAACAAGAAACAAAAAAAAGTATAACTGTATATCAGTTAGTTACTTGTGAGACAAGCCAACTAGTTGCAGAATGTGCTAGAATAGTTGATGATCAAGCTTAAGGAACCTATCAAGCTTCTAATAGATAACAAGTATGCAATAAATCTAGCTAAAAATCCTATTGCACATGGTAAAAACAAACACATTGAGACTAGATTCCACTACTTGAGGGATCAAGTGAACAAAAGCAATATTAAAGTTGAATACTGTCATACCCCAATTTTTAACCTAAGACACCACCGAATCGACAAAACATTAGCTAAAAATTTGAAAATCTACGTTAATTATACCACATAATTCAACCATTATACTCTAATAATTCAATTAACAACCAAATATAAATTACTCATTGCTCATATTTTAAAAACCAAAAGCAAAAATATCTTACCACATATCAGTTTCTCTCTTAATATCATATTTTCCCCATAAATTTGTCACAACACCCTTTTTCAAGACTAGCCCAATCTCTCAAGACTCTATCAAACAAATTTATCAACCAATAAAACACTAATAACATCAAATTCCACCAACCATTAACTTCAGATCTACCAAAATCTTAGATATAAATTATATTGTTTTTTTTTTTACCAACAGATATAAATTGTTATGAATGAAACAATTGAGATTTTCAATATTCACAAAAATGTTTAAATCTAATTCAAATTAAAATGATATGAGGTACAAGAAAATTGAATCATCCAAGTTAAATTGAATCTTCATAAGTCGTGCATAAGCCACGCTTGTTATTGGTATATTATTATTATTTTGATCCACAAACTATGGTCACATTTGATTTGAGCAACTTCACTTAACTTATTGAGTTATCTGACAAGCATGCAAAGATAACTTTCTTATTCGGTTCAGTTATGCCAAGCAAATTTACTCAAATCAAGTGCCAAGAAACATAATGCCCATTATAAGGAGCAAACATAATGCTCATTATAAGGAACGAAATTTCAACTTTAGACTTCAGGAATAATTCATGACTAGTACTTTAATTTTCTAGACAAACTTAATGATGAAAATTGCATGGCCTTTCAAGAAATTATGTCTCTGAAAGTATGAATGTACCAAAATAACATTATTTCTTCGTCCTTGCAAAAGCGGAAGATTGATTTGAAACAATTTTAGAAAGTGCTTAGGTACATGGTCTTGAATTGATAACAATGCTACTCTTGAATATGAAGGTGGGAGATTGGGTTGAAAAGGCTTCTTTGTCCAGCCGACTGTATTCTCAAATGTTCAGGTATTGATTATTTGCCACAAGTCGGTAAGACTTTGTATTAGACCATTCTCTAACACATAGTCACATACTAATATATTACTTAGGATGATTTTCTGATATCAACAGATGAAATTTTTAGCCCAGTTCAGTCCATCTTGAAGTTCAATTGAGTGAAATTGGAATCCCACTTGCTTGTTTCCTTTGCTGAAATTCAATCTCACCATTATTTGCAGTAATGGTGCAATGTTCAATTACAGTTCATCATGGTATCAGGTCATAACATGACTTCCTAAAGGATCTACATACATATCTAAAAAAAAATGATTAAATGTCTGTAAAATGTTTGTATACAATAGGTCCATAGTTATTAAATTCTTTATAAAATTAGTATTCAAGAAAGTACCTTGGAATATTTTTTGTGTGGCAATGTGAGATTTTTCCTAATAATTTATTGTTTTGCAGCCAAAACTTTGATGCAGGCTGAGAGCTTTGAACAATGTGATTAATTGTTTTGATATTTTCGATGCTGCAATTCCTTTTGGTGGCTACAAGATGAGTGGGATTGGTAGGGAGAAAGGAATGTACAGTCCTCGCAACTATCTGCCAGGTAAAAGCTGCTGTGTCCTCAATGAAGAGTCCTGCATGGCTTTAAATATCTTGCAGTATGTTTGGAAGAGGCCACTGTCGAAACATATGCTTAGACAGTTATCTGGTTTTTATATCTTTTGGTTGTTGCATAATTAAAAGTTACTCCCTCCGTCCCATATTACTTGACCTAGTTGACTCTGTCACGTATGCCAATGTATAATTTTAAACTTAAATTTCTTTAATAATCTAGTAGAAAAAATTACGAAAATTTGATATTTTGAAAATATTCATCGAGATAAATCTAACAACATCGTATATGCTACATTTTGTTTTTATATATTAGTAGATAAATAGAGTCAAAGCACGTTACATGAATAGTGCATATTTTTAAACTATGTCAAGTAATAAGGGACGGAGTAGTACAATGCAAAACAGTTCATTTATTGGATTTGTGGGGAAGATAATTCAATTGTTAGCTGCAACATGGCTTTGGCGTGGCGTTGATTATTTGTTGCAGGGTGTCCGGATGGTTTATTTGTTTTGGTTCTTGCTTGGGAATAAGCTTTGAGAGACTCATTTTCCAACCAAACATCAGAATTAAAACAGAAGCTCAAGTTCATCAATCTAAGATCTTTTTCCTCCAAATCACTTTCACCTCTAGGCCTATACACATTTGACCACCTGATCCAAAGGATTTTCTTCACTCCACTAGATCCATCCCACAAGAAGTTTCTTTGAATTTGAACAACTAGTTTCCAGGTCTTCTTAACTGGCATCTTAACCTAGAATAGATAAACATAATTGGAATTGTACTCAAAACCAAGTTTATTATTACTATTTCACCACCAAAGCTTACATATTTATTTCACCAGCTACAAATCATGAACCTGAGAACCTCCGGCATTGGCTGCCAGTTAGACAACCGACTCAGACTAACACGCACACGTAGGCTTAAGCGAGGATATTAAAAAGGAATAGAACCCTTATATAGTTGAGAAAGTCAGCCACCATCTGTATGTATATCGAAGCAACATTGCTCCCCAGAATACGACTCTTATAAAAATTAATCCAAAGTTCAGATACCAACTGAGACCACTGAAGAACAACTTTCATTGTCTTAAGATTTTCGACTGATCGGCTCCCCAAAGAAGAGTGACATGTCTATACCGGAGGTGAGAGACAACCAAATCGGAAATTTTCACTCTGAACCCTTTAAAGAGTTCATGAGCCAAAGCCTCACGCATAAAACCCCTATCAGAAACAACATGACATGTGCTAAATGAAAGTTATCAATTTTTCTACATGAAAGTTAGCAACTTTTTCTACATGAAAGTTATCAATTTTTTCTATTTTTAATTCCTTAGGGCACTTGTTAACAAGACCCTTAAAAGAATACCAGAAAAGACACAAGTCTGAATATAAGATCTCTACTTGTTCTCTAGAGACAAACCTCCTTAGCATACAAATATTAAACTATAAGCTAAATTAAAACATTATAAGCTTAACTTATAAACTCAAATACAATATATTTATGAAAATGCAAGTTTGTTCATTTTATTAGTCAAATAAATTCAATAACTAGATGTTGGTAAGACCAAGCTTTCAACCGACAAATGTCAATATTGTTAGGTTGAACAATTTCACTCATGTTCGAGAACATGGGACTTTGCAGTTTTACGTGTGATATTAGTGGTGTTTTTCACTTCGCCTACGGACAAAAAAATGTCTTTTCATGGACAATTAGTTTATAAGGGTTCTATTCCTTTTCAAAGGAGTAACAAGATAAAGAAAATATCACTTGATTACGATTTCTTTTTAAAGTGTGAAATCCATCATATTAATTTCTTCCAAAATATATTCCTCTGTGGATCAAGTTCAGTTTCTTGAGAAAAGCTTTGAGGAAGACAACAAGCTTGAACTAGAGAGGAAAACCAAGCTAGCCAAAGACCTTGGTTTGCAGCCACGGCAAGTTGCTATTTGGTTTCAGAACCGTCGTGCAAGATGGAAGACCAAACAGCTTGAGAAGGATTATGATTCTCTTAATGATAGTTTTGAGTCTCTTAAGACAGATTATGACAACCTTCTCAAGGAGAAAGATAGATTACAATCTGAGGTAAACAAAAGACGAATCTCAAATTGTTAATATGATATCAAGCGATACAGATTATACAATAATAAGATCAAGTTAAAATGATCTTAATCGTTAATTTGATATCAGACAATCGAGTTCGCTTCACATTTTTTTATATTTTGATGATCATTAGACAAGAAAAAAGTTAAATTAATTATTAATTTTGATTTCTCTAACACTAAGTAATCTAATTAGAAACAAATTTTATATTTTTCTATCTCCAACACTTATGATGATACAATTTTAATCACGGTTGCATTGCAGTCACAAAGACATAAAATTCATGAAATTGTGGTTCACTTAAACCTATTGGACAACTTTAATAACATGTGATGTTTCAATACAGGTGGCAAGCCTAACTGAAAAGGTACATGCAAGAGAGAAACAAGAGGGAAAATTCAAACAAGATGAAAGTGAAACAAAGGAATTCTTGCAGGAACCATCAATGAAAAACCCTTTGGTTGATTCAGTTTCTGAGGGTGAAGGATCCAAATTGTCAATTGTTGAGGCTAATAATAATAGTAACAAACATGAAGATATTAGTTCAGCAAGGAGTGACATATTGGATTGTGATTCTTCCTATGTATTTGAACCTGAATATCAATCGGACCTATCACAAGATGAAGAAGACAATGTATTGCCTCCTTACATCTTTACAAAACTTGAAGATGTGAATTACTCTGACCCGCCACATAATTCATCAAGTTATGGATTTCAAGAGGAAGATCATCATCAAGCTCTTTGGCCTTGGTCTTATTAGATATGATGCATTAATCTTTCTTTCTTTGTAATATGCACAAATATGTATGTATCTTTTCATTGTGTTTATTAGTATTTATCCATTTTGTGCAAAGTGAGTGAGTACTGTACTGTACTGGTTGTTTGCGTAATAAAGTCAGATGAATGGAAAGTTGGAAAAATTTCATTTCATACCTGAAATGGGTGTGACTCTTGTAGGATAGAAATGGCGGCTTTTGTACCCCATTTTGTTGCATTGTAAATTAATGAAACTTTTGGATCTAATGTAGCATTTAAAAGAATTAAATCTTTCTGGTTGAAAATGTTGCTTTTGATTTATTTCACAAAGAAATTCAAAAATAAAATTAAATATAATTTTTCTGTGAGTTTAATTCAATTGATAAATACAATACATTATAATATACACGAATCAGGTTCGATTCCCAGACAATCTTTTATTCTTTTTAAGATGTAAGTTTCTTTTTGATCATATTTATATAAGAAATCCACGAGTGTCGAGGATCGAACTTGAAACAACTAATTCTTATACAACCAATGTTGAGGTGCGATGAGGGCTAAGATGTAAGTTTCTAACCACTAAACTACTTGATAAAAAATAAAAAAAATAAAAAGTGGTGAAAGGTTAGGTGGCATACACCTATTTGACTCAACACAAAAAATTGACATGTGGCATAATTCAATTGTGGAAAATAAAAAAATAAAATAAAAAAACACAAACTTCCCCCCCCTCTCTTCTCTCTCTCTCCTTTCATTTCTCCCTCTTTCTCTGATCATCTCTTACCTTCTCCACCTCTAACCACCACCGTCATCATCACACCACCGCCCTCCACCCTCTTTCTCCTGCTCCGTCTACCCTCCGTGTCCACCACATCCTCCCTCCTCTTTCTTCTTCTTTCACCTCAAACAAATCTTGATCCGGATCCGGTGAGGACATGATGGTGAGGGAGAACGCGACAAATGGTGAGCTGTGAAAACGCCTGCGAATCCATGGTTGAATCTGATTATGGTGAGATGTGAGAATGTCGACGAATGGTCTTTGCAACGAAGGGAAGAGACAACCAGTATGAGCGGCGGAGTGAAACGGTGTCAGAAGAGAAAATGGCGGCGAGGGAGAGAAGTGAATCGGAGGGAGGCAGAGGACAAGGACGGAGGAGACGGTGGTGGGGCGACGGAGGGTGGAGGTGGTCGGTTGAGAGACATAAGAGAAATCAAACAAATGTGTGAAATTACTAAAGTGCCCATGCCGCATAAGGGTGTATATGGAAGGTAAAAAAAAAAGGGTGTCAACTAATAATTACAAAAAAAAAAACTAACCAGATACCATGTACCCAAAAAAAAAAACTAAATACCAAAGTTACAATTTGAGAGGAGCTGGACTCGGATTATTTAATTAAAATCTCGTGTTTAAACTTAATATTTCGAGTTCGAGCTTTGTGGATAGTCAATAATGTGGTGGGAAGCTAGAAAATACTATCTAGAAAATAAAACATTATTTATTCATCCATTTTGATTACCCTTTTTCAAAGACATTAATATATAATATATGTATTATAAACCTTAAGGGTCTAAGAAAATTCTAAAAAGATAACAAATACTACTATATTAAAATATCATATAAATTATCTCTACTAATAATTGATAGATTGGGTCAACTATAAGTCTTCTATGATTCAAGAATTGCTCTGTAGATCTCTCAATTTTACTCACAAACTCTTTAATTAATCATATCGTAACTCTTAATCAGCTTTTTATCCATCACATGTCTTGTGGATAGATAATAGCAAGGTTAATTAAACTTAAGAGGAGAGTTTAATTTGTTGTTGATTGTCTTCTTCTTACCATGTAATAAACTAAAAGGTCCAATCTCAAGACGCCACATGTCCTGTCCCCTCGTAACACAAAGGGTTTTTTTAAACTTTCATTTTACACCACCATTCCCCGCATATCGTACCAATTGGGTCAACCCACCTTAGAAGGGATTCAGATTCACCATATTGTATTCACGTGAACGCATGAGATTAACCACACGCGTCATCTTGTAACAATTTGTCGGAAAATATCACTCTCCTTCATTCCTTTTTATTCTTCTAGATCCATAAAATATTTCACCCTACGAATATTTCTGGTCATTCCCTGAATTTGTCGGAAAAAAAAACCACATCAGTGTTACTGTTTCTCTTTGTTATTACTTCACTCTTTTCAATCTTCTTCGTTCCCACTCTTTGTTTCCGATCCGAACCTTAAAAATCGACTGGTTCCGCTCTCTGTCTTAGATGAATTTGCAAGCGAAGGTTAGTAGAGCGTCGTCGGCGTGAACGAGGTGGTGAAAATAGTAGGAGGAGAAAGTTTGGATTTTTCACCACCTCGTTCACGTCGGCGACGCTCTTCTAACATTCGCTTGCAAATTCATCTAAGACATCAATTTCAACAACTTAATCACACATCCTCGAAAAATTATGAGAAAATTTGTAACTATCCTTAAACTCTTAAATTTTTCAATGATTTTTTTATACAAGTTTAGAACATTACAAAAGGTTCGTTTGCTAAAATTTAGAATTTTTTAACATGAAATAAATTAAATATGAATTTTTTTAAAAGACAAAAGTTCAAAATAAAAGTAACGAAAATCTGGACGCATAAATAAAATTTTGAGAAAATTTTTTGCAGATGAACTTTTCGAAATGTTCTCAACACTTATGTAAAAAATTGTTCAAAAACTTAAAAATTTAAGCGTAATTAAACAAATTTAGATTTAGTAGGGACTAAAACTGAGTGCATAATTTTTTTATATGGACTAAAAACACTATTAAAATTAAGTAAAGACTAAACTTAAAATGTCCCAATTTTATAGGGACCAAAAACATATGATGTCATTTACCACATGGCAGCCATGTCACTTGAAATGTCCACGTGGCATGTCTGGGTCAGCATTTTGTTAGCCTAGTCAGCACAGTTTGACGGTAAGGACCAAACTTACAAACGAAAAAAAAACGTTGGGGATGAAAAATTTAATAAAATTTAAATAGGGACCAATGTTGGAAGCTCGCTTATTTGTAGGGACCTTAAACATAATTAACCCTAAAAAAAAAGTAATGGATAAAAATTATATTTAAGTCTTTCAACTAAATTGTTTCATTCCCTACCCAAGAGCGCTTAGATAAGATGAAACGAGTCTCTTCTAGCTTAACCAAGGTCCTGGGTTCGAATCCAGCCTTGGGCATGCAACAGCGTTAAAACTCTTAGGGAGAGCCTGCCGCCCATTTGAGTCCCACAATGCTCGAGGGATTAGTCTCCGCAGTAACACGCGGAGGATACCCGGTTTACACCCAAAAAAAAAAACTTTCAACAAAAAATGTTCATAACTTTAGACTACAATATTTATAATTTATTTTCATACACTTATTGAACACCTCATTTTTTTTTATCTCTCTTTTTCAATCGTATCATTAACCTATTAAATCTATTAGAGCAATGTTATTTGAACAACCCTTTTTTGTGACAACTTTTTGGACAACCAAATTATACAAAAAAATTTAAATAGTGGCACAAAAATCAAAGCAATAGAAAAAGAAAGTAGAAAACACATGTGAGTATGAGAGAGAAGGGTGTCACAATCAAATATCATTTCTCAATCTATTATTACATCACACTCACCCTCTATTTTTCTCTCAAAGTGTTGAAAAGACATAGGTGTTCATGAATTCTAAAAAAAAACGGGAAAGTTATGTTAAATTGATTGACTAATTTTTTTAAGGGAAATATTTGAGATACTACAAATGAAAAAGTAAATTGATCCCTCTGAGACACAGAGAGAGGATGATACGAGTGATATGATGAGAAGAGAAGAAAATAAAGTGTCAGTATAAATATATAAGAAGTTGAGATGTTCATGTATCATTATTACTCTTTTCAAAATAAATACAAAATCAATTATTTATGTCTTTATCTTCTACGTATATATTGTTGGCCCCATGATGCATTTACAATTTATATTGTTGGCTCCAGAATGCATTTACAATTTTTATTTAATTTCATGAAAAATTATAAGCATTAAAAAAAATTCTAATCAATTTGTTTTATGCTAAATTATCTTTTTGGTCTCTTAACTATTTAATTAGTATCGGTTGGATCCTCTAACTAAAATTTGATTTATTTTGGTCCATTAACTTCTCTCCATTATATATTTTGGTCCTTTCCGTTAGTTTTAATTCAAAAACGTTAGATTTTCTTCATTTTTTTTTGGAATTTTTCTGAGATTCTTGTTGTTGAATGATGAAGATGATATGAAGATGAAAAAGAGGAGAAAAAGATAAAGAAAATCTAACGTTTTTGAATTAAAACCAACGAAAAGGACCAAAATATGTATATAAGAGAAGTTAAGGACCAAAATAAATCAAATTTTTAGTTAAGGAACCAAACTGATACTACCTAAATAATTAAGGGAACTACCCATCATCATTTCCTTGTCCTTCAACCCTTAAGACCAATGAGAATTATTAGAAAGGGGGATTACGTGTTAATTACACGTTGTCATCATTTTGGCCCCTGGTGGCTGAAAAGAACAATTGTGAGCACAAACAGAAGCCACACAATAAGCAAAGCACTAGCGTATGTTGAGTTAAAGACAAAAGTGACCGACATTCACTGTTATACAAGGTGTGTTACAATTTAATGACCAAATCAGTAGGTTTTCTCTCTAAAAATTTAACATTTCATTCTACTTCAATTGTTACTGCACTTACAGAGCAGATTATAGAGGACTGGTTTATATTAATGTGACGTTAACCACTGTACATTACACTAATTAACCGTGTATTGCTAAATATTTATCTGGCAACTAATTGTACAAATTAAAACAAAAAATATAATTTGTCTCACTTCTTTTTCTTTGAGTGATGTATAATATAAACAAGAAAAAATGTTTGGTGGATCTCCACGCAATTCACACATTGAAATTTTTTCTTTGAATGATGTATAAACAAAGAAAAATGTTTGATGGACACCTCAACACAATTGACACATTGAAAGAAAAAGAACCAAGAAAATGATGTAATATAGTATGTGTCTATCTATCTACTATAATATATGAAAACAAAATACTATCAAAATTACTTAACTATCCATACTTAACTTTCTTCTAAACTTTTTCCTTTACAATTTTAGAGTTATTTTTGTCAAATCCACTATCAAAACCCACTTTACTAAAACCCACTTTCTCATCTATCTACTCTACTACAATATATGAAAACAAAATACTATCAAAATTACTTAACTACTCATACCTAACTTTCTTCCAAACTTTTTCCTTTACAATTTTAAGGTTATTTTTGTCAAATCCACTATCAAAACCCACTTTACTAAAACTCACTTTCTCACCTTTCTTTATTTAATAATAAGCTTTTCTCTCTCATCTTTCTTTATTATTTATAATAATAAACTTTTCTCTCTCAATCTCACTCTCCGCTCTTATATTTTTCTTACCAACTTTCTTCATTTTCAATTTTCTCTCTTCATTTTCAATTCCATTTTCTCTACTAATTTTCAATTCGGTTTTACTAACAAGTTTTTTTTAGAGGAAACTGACAAGTGTTGTTGTTGTAGCAGAATATGCTTTTGTATTTTACAAAAACACTATTATATAATACGTTAATTATGTTTTTTTCGCGGGACGCATATTAATATTTCTCACACTCAAACATGTTAGTAAATAAAATCTATGATTATTTTTGTTTATTAGCTTTTTTCATATCGTCAATACTAAAACAAGAACAATATTATAAGATACTATGATTAATCATACTTCAATTTTTTTCTATTTTTTTAAAAAAATATATCACTAAAAAACCCGTTGGAGTGTACAATTGTAACACGAGACCCATTTTAGTAACTACAACAAGTGATCAGTTTTAATTAGTATTTTTAGTATCTCTAATTAAACACCGTGATTGCCTAAGTTTATTAATATATTAATAAAATATATGTGGATGTATATACTATATATTAATAACAATATATATGAGTATATGTTTATTTTATGGGAATATATTAATATATTCTTATTTCTGAAATTTAATGGGAATTATATATTGATAAAATACAAATGAGTATATGAACTATATATTAACAAAAATATATCTCACTATATTTTTTTTTTACGGGAATATGTTGGTATATATTTATTTATGAAATGTATTTTCATTTATTAGCTTTTTTAATATCGTCGATATTAAAACGAGAACAATATTATAATATATTATGAATAATCATACTTCAATTTTTCCGTTGTATTTTTTTTTGAAAATGTATCACTAAAAAATCATTGGAGTGTACAATTGTAACACAGGACCCATTTTAATAACTACAACGAGTTATCAGTTTTAATTAGTATTTTTTTTAATATCTCTATTTAAACACCGTGACTACCTAAGTTTAATTAATATATTCAAAAAAATATATGTGGGTGTATGAACTATATATTAATAAAAAATATATATATGAGTATATGTTTGTTTTACGGGAATATACAATTGTAACACGGGACCCATTTTAGTAACTAGAACGAGTGATCAGTTTTAATTAATATTTTTTTAATATCTCTATTTAAACACTGTGACTGCCTAAGTTTTATTAATATATTCAAAAAAAAGATGTGGGTGTACGAACTATATATTAATAAAAATATATATGAGTATATGTAATTTATTTTACTGGAATATATTAGTATATTCATATTTCTGAAATCTAATGGGAACTATATATTGATAAATATATATGAATGTATGGACTATATATTAATAAAAATATATCTCACTATATGTTTTTATATGGGAATATGTTAGTGTATGTTTATTTGTGAAATGTATTTTTTTTTAATATCGTCAATACTAAAACAAACAAAAAAATTATAATATACTATGATTAATCATACTTCAATTTTTTCCGTTGCCTTTTTTAAAAAAAATGTATGAATAAAAAACTCGTTGGAGTGCACAATTGTAACACGGGACCCATTTTAATAACTATAACTAGTGATCAGTTTTAATTAGTATTTTTTAATATTTAAAAAAATATAGTATTTTTTAATATCTCTATTTAAACACCGCAACTGCCTAAGTTTTATTAATACATTAATAAAGTATATGTGGGTGTATGGACTATATATTAATAAAAATATATATGAATGTATGTTTGTTTTACGGGAATATATTAGTATATTCTTATTTCTGAAATCTAATGAGAACTATATATATTGATAAAATGTATATGACTGTATGGGCTATATATTAACAAAAATATATCTCACTGTATTTTTTTTACGGGAAAATGTTAGCATATGTTTATTTATGAAATATATTTTACGATAACAATATTTTATAATACATTAATTATGATTTTTCACGGGATACTTATTAGTATTTTTCACACCAAAACATATTAGTAAATAAAAACTATGATTATTTTTATTTATTAGCTTTTTTAATATCGTCAATACTAAAATTTAATATATATTTGTTCATATTAAAATTTAATTATTTTATAAATTTTCATTACTACCGATCAATATATACATTATTATGCTTTAAATACTTTACATATTTTCACTATGGACAAAAAAAATCACTATGCCAAGCACAGCCGAGACACGACACGCGGCGGAGCCGCGGCCATACAGTGCGGCTTCGTCGCGCTACCCGTGCTGTAGCACGGGTATATCGACTAGTTATATCGATAATGTAATATGTTGAATGCGTTTAAGAAATTTATGAGTGTCCAAATAGAAGAGTTATCAACAAACTAACTCACTTCTTCTAACTTAATTAACTAATATATAGGGTGGCTTGGCTTCTTAACCGATACTAGTGGCGGTAACTTCAATTCAACATATATAATAGTTTCATTGTTTTTAGGAAGGAAATTTTTATCTAGTATAGTTATGGTTTATTATTATTAGTTAGTTGAATAGTTTGGTTAGCTTGATCTGCCAAGGACATTACCCACACTAACTTTACCCTTTTAAGACTGTCACAGCACAGTTAGTTATCTCTACCTCTACCCTTCAAGGGTAGTTGAGATTGTTGAAGCTAAAAGTTGAAAGTGATTATTTATGCCATGCCAGGCCCTGGTCCTCACATGATGTATGCCATGGGCTCAGGCTTGTGTCTAACCACCGTCAGTAACGGTAGGTTTAGCCCACACCATACATTCATCTACGCCATCAACTCTTTCTTTGGACCTGATATTGGTTCTTTCTCTGAGTGGCTTGTCTCTCTTTTTGGTGGTCATACTCTAGCCTCTACCGTTGCTGATTACATCCACCATCCTTTCTACTATATCATTATCTTGGGATATCCTCTATGTCTTCTTTACTCTAGAATTTCCTCTTTTCTTCTTCATAAACACTTTCTAGATTCTTCTCTCTCCAAGGTATTTGATATAGCTGTTTCATTTCATCATTTATTATTATTATTAATCAATAACTTTGATAATTGATATTGCAGGTGCCACTTACTAAGATGCAATGTTTGTTCTTGATATCTGCTGGCTCTTCGACACCACTTTTTTCTTGATCATCTATAAGAGAATGGGAAAACGACCATGCACACTTGGATTTTGAGTACTAGGTAGCATGGTTTTGACATGTTCTTCTTTCTTTTTCATTGCCTTGCAGAGCAAGTTCCTTGGACTTAATAAAGAAAAATCATATCAGTCAATGCTACTTATGGTATCTATAGCTTCTTTATACTGCATGTGGTGTGCAATTCAGATATACGTGATCAGTCCGTGTCGCCCAGCAATTGGAGAAGAGGCTGATCTTGGCGTTATCATTTTTTTGACTTTCTATTTCTTTCTACCTTATGGTTTGTGTATAACGTCCATGCACCCAAAAGATCTTGATTCTAACCAAATTCCACGTTAATGGTGCTTACTTTGACATATATGTTCTGCTTTTGCCAGTCCAATCTGGTTACTAGGTTAGCTAGAATCTCGCCGCCGGTCACCTGTATAACTCACCAGGCATATGTGATGTTAAACATGAATTTAACTAAAATTGGAGCTCAGCTCTTCCATACCATACATGTATAAATGTACCATGCTCTGTAATTTGAGGCAAATTGATTGAATGTAGAAGTTTGACATTTGATTTCTATCATAGTGTTCATGTGAGTTGTTCGTATAAAGCATATTGTATTTGTGTCTGCTAATCACATTAATTTCGCCCGTTGAATATGAAATTCTGGTTTTATATCAAACCTCAAGTCCTTATAACATTAAAAACTTGTACGACTCCACCATTATTTAGATTCACAACTTTTTACATCAGAGTATTTGGATACTAACAATTATTTAAAAAAACCGACAAATTAGTTTCTACATGAAAATAATCACTATATTTTTATATTCAATCAATTGCTCATTTGAATTTTCTTCTTTTGCATTTAAAAATTCAAGTTTGCGTTGGTCCTAAAATGAACAATCGATTGAAAAAGAGTTTTAGAGATTTTTTTTCTTATTGTAAGGACCATTTATATCCCTTTGCTCTTGTGATAAATTTTTATTTATTTAATTATTGTCGGAGATCTAATTGTCTTTTTGAAACAATATTATCACAAAAAATTGATTTTCTTATGAGTAAATAAGGACTAAGTTGTCCCCGTATATCCTTCTCAATGACTAAAATTTGTTTTATTTAATTATTCACCATTAAAAAATGTTTGTATTTAGGAAGAGAGTGAGATGTTTTATTTTTCTTATAGACCAAATTAGGTTTAGTAGTTTAAAAAACAACAGGTCTAGTAGTTTTCGTCAAAGACTAAAGTAGTTTCTCCAAAATATCATCCACAATGGACTTATATATATTTGGACATTATGGTGAAAGGAAAATATTATGTGTACACCCATTTGTATACATCTTAAAGTAAAGGGAAAAAGAAAATGATATGATTGTAGAAAAATAAATGGTGTTTATTTATTATTATTATTTATGGTGAAATATATCCATTTTCACTTGCATATCATATCATATGGTTTGTGTGAAAATTTTAGCTCATACTCCAAACTTTTAGTCTAGTACCACCTACCCTCCCCTTGCAAACCATATGAGCTACCTAGATCACTTTTCGTCGAAATAAATACATAAACATTAAGGAGTAATTATCCAACTTCGTCCTTGAATTTTAATAAATCAGCCACATTCGTCTCTGAAATTTGCGAAATATCTATTTAGTCCTCGAATTTTAAAGACGTCCATCAAAATAGTCCCTCCGTCCAAAAGCTTCGTTAGTAGTGATGATGTGTCCTCTTGCATGATGTGTTGTCCTATACACGTGTCAACAAGGCAGCCACGTGTACAAGGACTAATTTGATAGAAATGGTAAAAATTCGTATTTTAACTTTTAAGTGTCACTTTTTCTGTGTTTCCAATTATACCCCTCTATTACCACTGCCTTTCATCCCTTACATTTCACTCAGAGGCATCAAACTAGTCCCTGACCTTTCCTCTTCCCGCCTAAACCTTCACCTTCTAAGAGG
>Ga0099826_10000995_pt1 | contig 15859 bp, 10 predicted proteins | sample Mtrugardesep15_FD_76830 | JGI IMG/M metagenome (GOLD analysis project Ga0099826, IMG submission 76830) | Root nodule microbial communities of legume samples collected from California, USA - M. trunc garden sep15 | ecosystem: Host-associated > Plants > Roots > Nodule | place: USA: California... | reverse complement strand
TTTAGTATGTATCTTATATATTTAGTAACATCTTGATAGTTGAGTTATTAACGACTTAGTAGTCCAAACAATAACAACTTGAAAGTCAAAACTCTTTTCATACCTCTTTTTTTTTTTTAATTTGTGTGAAAATGTTGATGTTTGTAAATAAAAAATGTAGGGAGGAAGTAAGAAATAAGAGATGCATGCATAATTGTCATACCTGATGATGCACCTTGAGCATTCTTGCTCCTTTTGTTAGGTGGTTCATTTGTTTGCAAAGTATTAGGCTCCATAGTGTCATTGTCAATCTCATATTCACTCTCTTCATCTCTGATTTCAAAATTAGTAATCAAAGGAACACCAAGAGCCTCAATATTCTTTTTCATTGATTTCTCCAACAACTCACTTTTTCTCACCCCATATGCATTTTTGCTATCACCCACCCATTTCTCCTTCAACTTTCTTAGTTCACAAACTTCTAACTCCAATTCATTGTTCTTCTTTCTTAGCTCTCCAATGGTGTCTTTTTCAGCTAAGTTCGTTTTCTTAACTTCCTTCAACAACTTTTCATAATTATTTTGTGCTCTTTTCCCTTTTTCACACAGTTCCTCTCTTTTTCTCAAATCTTCCTCGGCTTGAAACCTCGTTATTTTCTCCATTTCAACCTTCTCTTGAAGATCTATAATCTCATTATCTAGTTTCTTATATCTACTCACTAAAACCTCTTCAATTCTATCAAACTGTTCTGTCAGAAATGTTGTTCGCAACACTGACACCAGTTCCTGAATGTTCATGCCTTCCAAGTTCGTATGGTCACTCGTACCAAACCCAGGTTTGGTTTTGGGTTGATGTTCCATGGGAACCGGAAAAGACCGAAAGTTTGACAGAAAAGTGATTTAGTGGAAAATGGTGGGAATGAATACGAGGAAGTCAAGGTAGCTAGAGAACAACCACACAGAATGTATTGTGCTGCATTTGTTTACAGTACATAAAACTAATATATATAAAAGAACTTGTGATTGAGTTGGTGCCTCAATGCCTTGAACAAAAGCTATAAACATAAAATAAAGATTAAGTTGGTGTCTCAATTTGAACAAAAGCTAAGCATAAAATAAATATTGTTTCTATCTCTTTCACGGCAAAAGAAAAAGATAAAAATAACATTTCACATCTACAAACTATACCTTTGTATATCCACCGAATATCAAAGAAAAAATATTAATTATTTTTAATGACGGTATTGGTTGAACATCAACCTAAAACAAGATATAAATAGTATGTATGTGTGTGTATGTGTGTGTGTGTGTGTGTGTGTATATATATATATATATATATATATATAAATCCTTGCTTAACTGATAAAAATATTAAAATGGTTAGGCCGGACGTCCTGACTGGGAGTCCAGCACCTATGTTGTGAGTTTCAATGGTTATTTGTCATTTCGTCTAACTAATAAAAAATCTATATATTTATCTCTACCTCTCATTTAATTTGTATCGGTTACGTGTATTTCATATATACATAAATCAAACGGCATCATATTTTTTTTATCAAAATTTTGATGTAAATTATTATTTTTCATTTCTAATATTTTATTGTCTCCTTTCTATGTCTCTTTCTTAGGCTAATTTTTTTATCTCATGTGTAACCAAATCAACCTTAAAGGACTTATTTCATAAGTTTAATCATGATTGGTTTCTTGAATTTGGTAATTGATTGGAACATAATGTATCAAAAGATTATATGTTTTGTTTATAAATCACAAGAAAGAACAGAGTAATCAAAATGCAATGAAAGGGAATTGATGTAATCAAAGAAGAAGAACAGAAGAAGAAGATGAACAAAAACGATGTTCAATCTTCATTGTGCGGAAGCAGAGCAAGATAAACTTGCTCTGATACCATCTAAGAACAAAACCGCCATGGATAAAACTTCAAGCTTTGGAAAAAGGAGAAAGAGAATTTATTGATTGATTAGGGAAAACGGTTACAGTGATAGCTTTATATAGAAGCTGAGTCTTCTAACTAACTACATGCAACATAAATGAAATGTAAATGAAAGTGAAATTACAAATACTAAAATGTGACTTGCGCGCTAAGTAACCTCCATATTATTCTTATTATCTTTTTGCCTATTCTTCTCTTGAATGCTTTCCTCTAATATTCAACTTGAACAGAAATGAGAGCAAGGACTTGATTCCCCTTTTCCGATTGATCTGCTACCATGATTGCATAGCAAGATTACTTGAACAATAACAGAGAACCATCTTATAGGCAATATTTAAGTTATCATTAGTTTAATGACAATGTGAAATGTTGTAGAAGAACAAACATCTGTTATAAGCAATCATATCAGTTCAATGTTGTGAACTAACGCCACAATGGAGCTCTTAAATTTATTCTAATAATAACTTAAATATTCCAACCACATTATGCCATTCAATTTTACTATGCCAGTAGGATTGCCTTAAATTAAAAATACATATTCTTCTATTAGGTGTACTTCATAACTTTGCTATTTCTGTAGAAACCTTAAATATTGAAATGGTCAAGTACCTTAAATATTATTTCTTCATGTGCAAATCCATTGCCTAATTAATTCAGCTTTTTAGTTAAATTGTAAATGGTCGTTATGCATCATATACAGTCAATTCCAGCCTTAGATACAATGAAAATATTGACTAATCAACTACTTATGGTGTTTGGTGTTTGTTTGTATTTTTTACTACAGGCAATGGAAAGTCAACAAATCATGATGAAGGATAATATATACATCAAAAGCATGTTTGAAACAAATGACTTGACTACTAGAAAAGAATGCAAAGGGATGTAGAACCACGTTGCAGCAAAGTAGCCCAAACAATTGATATCAGTAGAGGAACCAAAATAGCCCTCAGTTAAATACAAGATTCAACTCTGATCAGGTTGTATGCACCGCCAAGAGTCATCTGCGATTAGATAATTTTTTTTACTTTGTCGCGAGTACAATACCAAGTTCAGTATTGTTTAGGTTCGTGTGTGTCCAATCAATTATAAATTTCCAATAATTTCACTTATTTATTTTTTTATAAAAACTTTAAAGATTATAATATTCTATAATAATACATCAAATATTGTAACCAAGTTTTCGCTACCATTGTGGATGCAATACAATTTTACAAGTAACAATGCGTTTCTATCCATTTTGGGGTGATCGCCCCAAATGGATTCACCATTTCCTCATTCTCTTTAGGGTACACCCTCTCCCTTTCACAAAGCTTTTGTATCAGTGATGCATGGTTGATCCAACTCGAGGGAGAAGCACAATTTGCTGTGACCCAAAGGTCATTTGCTAGGAGACGACCAACATTGACTGGCTCACCCTTAAGGATTGCAGTCAGTAAGTTAGCTTTTAGAATGGTCAAGTCTGACACATTTGAACACGGGAGCAAGGTACGCAAAACAAACATTGCCCATACTTTAGCAACAGGTGTGAGGTCACATGTGCGAAGTTTTGTTGGTGTTCCATCTTTGTTCCTAACCCAATCGGCATCAGGCCTACACAGAGTACTACGAATCTCCTGATGATCAACGCTACCCTTGGCCTTTCTTGCTTCAAATGAACACTTCTCATAGTTCTCAAGCCTAAACATTTGATTGATAATTTTATCATGAAATGGAACCTTCTTCCCTCTGACAAAACTAGTGAATTTCATTCGATCATTCTTAGCAGGACCCTGATATGCATTAGCAAAGAACTCTTTAGCTATCGTCGTACTAGCATCTTTTGCAAACGATGTCAATTCCACCCATCCTCTGGACTCTATCATTTTATGAATACACGAGAATTTGCTCCCTTCCAACCGGAAATTTTTTTCTCCCACAAACTTTTTGTTGGCCAGAAACTCAGAATAGCGCTTTTGATGAATCAATGATGTGAAGTGGAAGCTGTCAAACCTTTTTCTCTTTGCTGTGTTTTGTGTTGCCATTTGTTCCTAGAAAAACAATCAACAACAAATTGAACCATGCATAGTATCCACTATCCAAAGTTAGAACAAGTAACCATCCCCTTCATATAAGCAAGTTCAATCACGAATTAAAAAAATATATATTTTCATCACACTCATGAATCAAGAACAATAATCTTAAAACAATAACACTTTTTACTATTTGATTTTAACCCAACAAATTCAACAATAAGTAACAATAATCCCTTATACACATTTAAGAAGAACCCACCCTGCCCATTTTTTAAAACATATGTTACTAACTTGGTACATGAAAAACACTTCAAAATCTTTGTTTTAGGCTCTTCTTCGATGTTTGTCCACTCAAATCATATGACATTAAAACAAACCACAACTCCACATTGCAACAAACAACCATGGCTTTAAATACACTAAGCTATTATTCAAATTAACACCCATAATTCAAAATGTAACTAAGATTCGTCATACCTGCACATGTGATTGAGGGACAACAACGTTGTCCGTCACAATGACCTCCTCTGTCATATGAACATTCTCATTCTCTTGTCGTTCCTGTACTATAGGTGCATGTCTATCTGCTGCTTCCCGCTCCCTACATGTAATCGGATGTCCATGTCTAGAATGGGAAGCATCAACTGAAGCTCCTCTAGTTTGTGTCATAACTGATAAGAAACTATTAACTATAATTATGATAATAAAAGTAAAATTGCATAAATAAGTCTATTAAAAAAATTAAGGAAACCAACAACAATAATTTTTTAGTTTAGATTATAAAAGGATCAAGACATAAAGATGGAAACCTTATGTATTAATTTTTTTTTTAAGGAACAACTTAATCACGAAGAATCCTAAAAAATAATGCCCCATTTTAACAAACACCAAATTTTATTAAAAAAAATACTGCTGCTAACCCAAAAAAAAAAAGAAGCATTAAGGACTAATTTTTATATTTGATGATGCACCTTGAGCATTCTTGCTCCTTTTGTTGGGTGGTTCACTTGTTTGCAAAGTATTATGCTCCACAATGTCATTGTCAATCTCATATTCACTCTCTTCATCTTTGTTTTCAAAATCAGTAATCAAATGAACACCCAAAGCCTCAATATTCTTCTGAATTGATTTCTCCAACAACTGACTTTTTCTCACCCCATATGCATTTTTGCTATCATTCACCCATTTCTCCTTCAACTTTCTCAGTTCACAAACTTCCAACACCAATTCATTGTTCTTCTTTCTCAACTCTCCAATGTCTAAGTTAGTTTTCTTGACTTTCTTCAACAACTTCTCATAATTATTCTGTGCTTGTTTTCCTCTTTCACATAGTTCCTCTCTTTTTCTCGAATCTTCCTGGGCTTGAAGCCTCGTTTTTTTCTCCATTTCAACCTTCTCTTGAAGATCTATGATCTCATTTTCTAGTCTCTTATATCTACTCACTAAAATCCCTTCAATTCTATCAAATTCTTCTGTCAGAAATGCTGTTCGCAACACCGACACCAGTTCCTGAACGTTCTTGCCTTCCAAGTTCATATGGTCACTTTGAAAGAAAAGAGATTTAGCGGAAAATGGTGGGAATGAATATAAGGAAGTTAAGGTAGCTAGAGAACAACCACAAGAAATGTATTGTGTTGTATTTGTTTACGTAACATAAAACTAACACATATAAAAGGACTTGTGATTGAGTTAGTGTCTCAGTGCCTTAAACAAAAGCTATATAAACATAAAATAAATATTGCATTAATTTATGTCTTACACACGGCAAAAAAAATAAAAATTAACCTTTCACATCCACAAACCAAACCATACCCTTGTATACCCACCGAATATCAAAGAAATGAGGTGAGGTTTAAATTACCAATGAATTGGGTGTAATTTACTCCTAGTGACAAATATGATTCGATTAAAAAAAGAGATGGAGATCATATTTTAAATGAAATGAGATGAAAATATTTGATGTTCTTGCAATGAAAAAAATAACTGATTCTAAAAATAAAGATGAAGCAAAGATGGTTTTTCTTTGATATGGATAAAATATCATCAAAGGATAACGTAGAAAAAGGACAGAAATAAAAGTTATTTATTTGTAATAAAATGTGTATATATCTCTACCTCTCCTTTGAAAATGAAATTAATTTTTCTTTTGATGTTCAAATAATACAATTTATTAAAAATATATGTTTTAAGAAATCAAAATGAAATATATTATAAACGACAACCAATTTTCACGGCACAAGGTGTACCATTGAAAATGGCCCAAAAGTACATAACATGTTCAAACAGAGCAACCAAGAATCAGCCAATGCCCGCACAAAGGAAAGGGGCTTGGCACCAATCATGAAAACAGTAAGGAAATACAGTAAATTTAGCCTTAAACCACCAAAAAGAGAGAAGTTTAATAGCCTCCAACAGTTGATAATGAGAACATTGTTGTCCACGAAAAATCCTATCATTCCTTTCTTTCCATAACACCCACACAGTTGCAAACCAAATCAAATGCATAAGAGAGCATCTTGATTTTTCGTAACCTAAAAAAGTACCAAACTGGTAAAAATGATCCACATTGTTACCCGAATCCGCAGAATAAACACCAACCCAATTCTGGATAAGCTGCCAAATATGACCAAAAAAAGTACAAGATAAAAACAAATGAGTCTCAGACTCCTGTTGGCCGCAATCACCAATACAAATCTGAGCCTCAGGAGGAATAATGCCTCGACGAAACAGATTTGTTTTCGAAGACAGTCTATGTCGAAAAAGACGCCAAGCAAACACCGACACCTTCACCAGGACATCCTTTCTCCATAAGAGAGTCGTTGGAACATTATTAGTGGGAGGCGTCCTATCAGTGATCGTACGATAGGCCCCACTAACCATATACCCCTTGACAGGATCAGGATCAGTAATATATGTTTATCTTTTTTTTATTTGGAATATATATTTTTCTCTATCTCTCCTTTGATATTTATCATAATATGTATTTCATAAATACGTAAAATCAAAGAACAAATGTATTTGTTATCAAAATCATGATGTAAAAATATTGTTTTTCATTTCTAATTTCGTTGTCTCCTCTTTGTCTGTTTCTTTGGCGTATTTTTTGAGAAATGATATTTGAACAACCACTTTTAAACAACTTTTGTAACAATTTTCTCTCTCATACTCTCATTGTACTTTTATTCTTTCTCCTTCCTTTTCTCTCTCTATTGTTATTATCCAATCACAAGAGAAAAAAAAAGGTTGTCAATAGAGTTGTTTGATTTTGATTATCCAAATATCACTCCTCTTATTTTTTATCCACGCCCTGTTGCAACCAAATCAGCCTTAAAGCAATTATTTCATAAGTTTAATCATGATTGATTTCTTAAATTTGGTAATAAGTTGGAACATACTAGTATATCAAAAGATGGAGAAAGTCTTGTTTGAATACAAGTTTTTGGACACATCACTTATACGCGCACACATAAAAATACATTTTATTTAATTATTTAAAAAATAAATGTTATTTAGTTATAATCTCTCTACTTTTTTTCAATTATGTATTTGTGTGCATAAATTGAATGTTGAAATACTTGTAAGTATTTTTTCAGAAGATTATGTGTTTTGTTTATGGGATTTGAGATTGGCTTTTCGCAGTAACGATGAATTAATGCTTTCGAAAACAAGAGATTTAATTTTTAAAAAGGCAGAGAGATTGGTATATATATATATATCGCATGGGAATCTCAAATTTGTGTCCCTTTGCATTTATTATTATCTTATGGGATTTGAGATTGGCTTTTCGTGGTGATGATGAATTGGTGCTTTAAAAAATAAGAGATTTGAATTTTTAGAAAGGCAGAGAGATTGGTAAACAAATTTAAAAATATCATATGAGTATCTCAAATCTTTGTCCCTTTCAATTTAGAAAGAGATTATGAGACCGATGTTAATTCTTAGATTATATTGTGTTTTAACATTTAGATGTACAATAGTCTTCATAAAACTTTTGTAATGAGAGAGAGCACACACACGGATAAAATAGAGGAGAATAATATGTTTTTTTTTGTCTAGTAACCTATTGGTTAAAGCTCACACAATTAAACGTGGAGAAGTAGGGTGTTTGGGGTTCGAACCCCGACCCCTGCATAAATTATGCAATGTTCTTACCAACTGAGTTAAGCTCACTGGCACTGTTTTCTTATATTTATGTCATAAGAGATGAATATAAATTGTTTTTGTGTGTGAGCGCGGGTATATATATGTGTGTACATAGTTTTTATTATTATTATTATTTAATGGCAAATTGACTATCAAGTCGACTAAATTATTGAGATTAAGAGTCTAACCAAGAACTTTTATATTCGTGGAATGTTAATTCGGATTATGATTGTTATTCCTTGCGTGCCAACCGCTTTGTTCCGACAAGGGGTCATGTTTCAGCGAGTCGCTACCGAGGCTGCCTATATCGACTTGCGATGAAGGATGTGATATGGAGCTTGTACAATGATCACCGTGACGTTATGCCTTTTCAGGATCTTTGTTGGTACTCCGGTTGAATCATGGTAGACACTACTACGAAGTTCCGTCACTTGCCGGAACGGGCGATGAGGTTGTACGGGTGTGTGCATAACATTTTGAGGCCTTCTACGAACGTGGCACCTCTTGAGTTAGATGAGATAGCCCAGACCTTCAGGGATTTTATTATCCATGTTATTATGTTGGCTGATCGGGGTCGGGTGACAAGGGATCTGTGGCGGACTACATGGAGATACATTTTTTGGTTTTCTCGTGTCTCTCATTCGTTGATGAGTCATCCAATTAAGGTCGTTGAGGAGCCACCTCCTACACCTCCTAATCAGGAGGTCATTATTGAGGAGGTGTATGCGACGGAGCGTCCCGACCCACTCTAGGTTATGCAGAACATTTATGGCATTATGGAGGAGGCGTTGCGTGAAGGCGAACCAGATCCTGTGGTGAATGAATGTAGCGGTAGTCGATGATTGATATTGTGAGAAAATGCACGTTTAGGTGTTTCGGTACTTAAAATAACAATAATTCTGTAATAATTGTTGTTCTGCTATTAGAATTGAAAAAAAGTTAACTCATGTTGTTCTGCTATTAGAATTGAAAACAAGTTAACTCATTTTGGAAGTATCAGCAAAATGGAAAGGGAGAAGAGCAATTTTAATTGTAAAACGTTGATGGACTTTTATCTCTTATCCACTATCCACAGCCCAAAAAACACAACAGTACTCTAAATTGCTCATTTAGCTTCTTCAGTTAAATAATTTTATGCATTTTCCTTGAAATGATTTTATATTTATCTGCTTTCTGCTTTCAGATCTTGTTGGAAGCAATAGTGCCTGTATTTTGTAGTTACCTTGTTTTCTATTGTGATTTTGTATTTACTTTTCTATATACTGTGAAGGTAGTAACTATTGTGCATATATTTAATTCGCTTAAACATATTTTTGACCCCTAAACTTTACATTAGTTGTGATTTTGACCCCTTATTAAAAATCCACATTTCAACTCCCTAAGTTTCCCTTTTGCTACTTTCAATCTTGATCGATCAAATTTAACCATTCAAGATCCTAAAACTTAAGGGGTTGAAATGTGGTTCTTTTTCATAGAGTTCAAAATCGCAACTAGTGTAAACTTAGGGGATCAAATGTGTGTTTAAGTTTATTTTTTATCAATAAAAAAATCGTTATCTTTAACCATGTCATAAGGTGACAAGTTTATCACCGACTACAGGTCAAGTATATAAATTCCCCAAAATACATGCACTGATTCATAAACGACTGATTATATTTCGTAAGTTGCTTCATTTGAATGACATTGAAATTTCTATGTAATTTTCAATCTTGAGTGTTCAATGTATAAACTTTCAATACCTACACAATAGGTTAAACACAATCAACCTGGGTCCAAAAAAAAAAACCCCAATGTTGGCATACATATCATTTCCTATAACTGAATGAACAAGCTTAAAACATGTTACAGGGAAAAGCTTGATTAACACAAACAACATTATGCCAAGAAAGTTCATTGAAGACTTGGCTTGAATCATCAACACACAATTTTGAATTGAAGATTTAAACTGTGAGTTTTTAAATCAACACATAAAGATTGAAGATTCTTGTTTGGTGATTTAGACAAAGTCAATGGCCTTACATTACAGCAACACAAACTACACTATGATCACATTACACATTTATTTTCATTTTTATTACTGTTAGCATAGCAGGAGAACCAAGATTCTCTCATACATAACAAACAAGAACCCCCACATTTAAATAACTCCATTCTGAATATCCAAACATAAAACTGCAAATAATTTTTTCAAGCCTATACTCTAGATAACATAATCATAAAACTCAGAAATATGTGAAACATGATCCATAGTGTGGCTAGGAATCTTATCAAGTTTAATAGGATTATTCTTCCCTCCAATCAATTTAGCCGGATTCCCAACAACCGTAGTCCTTGGAGGAACTTCCTTGATCACAACTGAACCAGCACCAATTTTAGCACCATCACCAATCTTAATATTCCCCAAAATACAAGTTCCGGCACCTATAAGCACCCCGTCACCAATCTTTGGATGCCTATCGCCATGAGCCTTACCAGTCCCTCCCAACGTCACACCGTGCAAAATGGACACATCATTTCCAATAACAGCAGTTTCACCTACCACAATCCCAGTTGCATGATCAAGCAAAATCCCACTTCCAATCTTAGCTCCAGGATGAATATCAACTCCAAAAACTTCCGAAACGCGATTCTGAATCATAACTGCCAAAACTTTCCTTCCATTTGTCCACAAATTATGAGCTACCCTATGAGCTTGACATGCTAAGAAGCCTTTGAAATTCAAGAAACAATGAACATGACTTATACAAGCAGGGTCTCTTTCATTAACTGCTTTTAGATCATTTTTCATAGCATACATAATTTCTTTATCAGATTCCAAAATTCCAACAAAAAGATCAGAAAGTGTTGTACTAGGAAGACTTACACTGCTTAATTTGACAGCAAGGTGATTAGCCAAAGCAGTTTCCAATGATTTCTGTGACAAAATTGAAACATAATAGTAACTAGACAAAATTGGTTCCACAGTGACATCAACTTTAGCTTCTTGTTGCATCTTCATCCACACATAATCTTCATCCTCAACCTTTTCAGATTGTTCCACAACTGAACTTGTATGTAAGGTGTTGATCCCATATCTGGAACTTGGTGTGAAGAATTTTTCACATGAATGATCATCATGAGGTAAAAGATTCTTTGAATTAGCATCAACAGAAGAAGAAACAGACATGAAGTGATGAGATTGAGATTTTTTGTGGCTAAGAGAAAGGAGGGACCATTTTTTTGGTGTTGGATTGACAAAGAAATTGAGGAACCGTCCTCTCATCATGGTAACTTTGTTTGATTGAAGATCTGAGAAAATTAGTCAAAGGTTAACACTCAGCAGAAAGCACATTTATAGTCCTATAGTGTTTCATTTCATTATATAGTATATAGTATAATATAATATCCTTATCTTTCAAAATAATAAGAATAATATCCTTAGTTATCAAAAAAGATTAGATATAGTATAATATAAGACCTTAGATGGAATGAAATATCAATCCTTTTTTTATTGAACCTAACATTATATGCATGATATGTATTTGTGGATTCAATTATTGTTTTCTAATTAATACTAATAAGATTGCGTCAGGCAAAATAATGTTTTGAAAAATGGAGACTTTATTAATTAATAAATTAAATCATAATTTTGATAAAGGTGAGGTATATTGGTTATATTTTTGAATTTGGTTGAGTTAAAAAGAAATGGAAAAGGTCCCGTAAGAGCAACTCAATTGATAGTTATAATAGATATTATTTGTAATGGTTAAGATTTGAACCTTAAATACTTTTTTTTCTTCTCGTATATGAATCTAATCACTAAACTAGTTAAAAAGGAGAATAAAAAAAGATGAAAGTGAATGTTGGTGGTCAAAGGAATAGTTGGATATGGGACTTTTTATGAAGAAAGTATAATATAGTCACAACCCCAAATCAAAAAATTTAGACACACTCATTAAATGAAAAAATTAAAACAAAAATAAATTAATCACATTAATTAATATTATTTTATTTTATTTTTATTTAAAATTTTCTATGTTTTGTGAGTGCGTCCAAATCATTTTGATTTGGGGTTGTGCCGATCTAAAACTTTGTTCTTTTTATCTCACTCGGCATGTAAGTCTACAACAACCCACTTTGAAGTAAAAATCAGTAATAATCGAGAGAAACTTTTCATTTATGTGAAATTGAGTTTGATGACTTGTCTTTATCTCTCTTTTCTTTCCTAAAAAAGTGTCTTATTTTCTAGTAAAAAACAATAAATTGTACCAAAGAAAGAAACTTATATAATAGCTTATAATTATAACTATACGTATGATTTTGGTTTATTAATAATATATTGATATTGATTTTTTTTAACAATAGAAAGAAATTTATATAATTAATATTATATTGGCATATATTATCTCTACTAATTATGTCCATAATTATCTCCTTCAGAAAAATGTCAATAATTTTCTCTACTAAATATATGTCCTCAAAAACAAAACAATTTTTCTATTAGTTTGTAAAAAGAAAATCCAGCTTTTGCATCATTGAGTCAATTCTCCGTCGGCGTCAATACTCATTCCCTCCATGTAACCAATGACATCATTTCAATTTCAATAATTGAATATAACATTTAATATATTATTGCCCACATCTCTATATATTCTCTAAACGGTAGTTGATAGACAAGTTTCTTTATATATTCCTATCATTGCGACAATGAGTATTTTGTGTTCATCTGTCATTTGTTTCTTACAATGCGTAAAAATTACAAACTAGTTTATATAAAATTTTGATTTTAATTAAAATTATAAGTATAAATATTTTGTATTTTTTATGTTGTAATAAACTATATATATTTTTTCAAAGACACCAACGATATAACGAATATAATATAAATTTTTATCTTTTTGAAAGACATTATGAATATAACATTTTTTTGGATAAATTTGTTTATGAGTATAATTGAAAGTGGAAAAGTCAACCAAAAACTATGTAATCATTTTATCCTTCACAAAGGTAGTCTTCTTCCACAAGAAGCGGAAGCAATTGGTTTACGAGACGCCATTATTTGGCTTGGAGAGTTGGGACTATTAGATGTGTATGTTTAATTAGATTGTAAACTAGTGGTTGACATCATATGTGATAGGAATAACATTCAAGCGGAATTTGGCAATATCATAGTTGATTGCAAGTCACTTTTACAACAATTTTCAAGTGTAAAGATAATTTTTGTTAGGGGACAAGTTAATGTTTTCTCTCATAGCTAGCAAAGGTGTCAAGATTGCATGTTTGTCATCAAGTTTTTGATTTGATTCCATCTTGTATTACAAACATAAAGATGAATGAAATGAGGAGTTTTTTATTGTCAAAAAAACTAGAATTACAATGAGTGTTTCTACATTGTATTTTTATCGTCTTAACCTTTGATTTATTGCTAAATTTTCATCAAAGAAATTATGTTTATCGTTTAAAAAACAAAACTAGTAGCATAGAAAAGGGGAAGAGTCATTTGTGCTTCATGATTACTATTATATAAGATCTTCTCAAACTTAACTTATTTCATTCAACAAAGTAGAACATTGTAGATATAATCATTGAGCGCAAGTTTTCAAAGGTGTATTTGGGTAAGATTGGGAGAATATGCATGGATAAGATGATGAATTCTGCTCTTTATCCAAACGGTTTTGCTCATTCCCCAAGAAACTGACCAAAATACCCTACACATGTTAACTCACGCTAGTGTTAAATAAGCGTGAGTTAACTCACGCAAAGATTTACACAGAGTTTAACACTAGCGGGAGTCAACTCACGCTGATATTTACACTAGCGTGAGTTAACTCATGCTGAGATTTGCACTAGCATGAGTTAAGGAGTTAACTCACGCAGGGCATTTTGGTCTTTTCACTTGGGAATGAGCAAAATTGTTTAGGTAAAGAGCATAATTCTAAGATGATAGGACTCCATAGGATACCTGTTAGTTGGGTTAAGAGATCAGGGAATTGGACATCACACTCTACAACCAAGTGGGCTGAAATTGAGCCCAAGAAGGTCGTTAAGCAAACATTTATCATGATTATTTTTTATTAAAAAAAACTATCATTAGTGTGTTAAGTAAGATCCTAAAATAATATACTCTCATGGGTCTTGAATACAAACAATTTTTTATTTTTTAGGTTCATTCAATAAATGATGTATGTTGTTTATAATATAGATCAGATACATTATTTATTGAATGAATCTAAAAAATAAAAAGTTGCTTATATTTGAGACCGATAGGTACTATTTTGTTTTGTCAAGATTAGGAATTGAGAAACCGTCCCAACAAAATCAAAATTTGTGTTTATCAAAACACATTTAGATTTTGGCAAATTCAACGTTCGAGTTTGTGGAAAGAAAATACAAGTTTTTAATTTTGACAAAGTCAACTTCAATGTTTTTGTAAATACCTTTTTTCCCAACAAAATTAAGATTTGAGCTTGTCGGAATTCCAAGAAACTCAACCTACACTTTGCCGGTAGAATCTGAGTTTGCCAGGAGCTTACCAATTTTAGATAATCAATTGTCATCCGGCCAACTTGTTAGCTAATTTGGTAAGTTTAGGAAACTTGTGAAAACCAAGCTGTATGAGGTACACTATTCCTAAGTTTCTCATGGAAAAAATGACTACATTTTTTTTAGCTGAACCAAGCACTCAACATTGAGTTTGTACAATTTTTGTCAAAAGAGATATGATGAGTTGTCAAGGAAAAAAAAAATACACCCCCTTTAAAAAAAATAAAAATACGCACTCATATTACACCGTTAGCATGTTCGAAAGGTTCATTTAATCATAATATCTTCATCTCTATTATAACTCTAGTTTGTTATTGATTAAAATAAAAGTTTTTTTAAGACGACTTTTAATAAACACATGAAACTAAATTAAGCAATTTCATACCAATCAATGTACGAGCCTAACCAAATCTGCCATATTACGAGTGATGGAAGCATGTGTATGTTATAATTGCATAGACATAAGGTCATGGTACTCATCACACCATATCCCCTCCAAGACTTTGAAGCATCCTCATGACTCATGATTCATGAGTGGATGCATCCTATTAATTGTTTTTACCGTAAATGTACAAGTGATTGTGGAGAAGGAAGATTTAGTAGTTTGGTATTGTAAAAACTGCAGAAATATGGAATGGTACGTAATAATCAATTGACTTTGGTTCCTCTAAAAATAATACTTCCTTTAGTCCTTTTTAAAAGAAACAAAAGTATCAAAAAATTTGGTCCTTTTTATAAGAAATTTTGACCATTTTTTAAATATATTGGATGTTAAACTTTATTACTGCCCTTATTTATTATGAAAGAGAATATTAAAAGTAAGTAAATTGGTGTAATCAAGACAATTAATATAGGGGCAATAATAGAATAAATTTAAATTTATACGAATATTAAATACAAATAACTATTTTTAAAATGTTTCTTTGGCCTATGTGATTTATGTTTTTTGTTTCTTATATAAAAGACCGAAGAGAATAATCAATTGACTCCGGTTATTCTTTGATGAATTATTGATTTCGTAACTGCTACAATCTTTTTTCAGTTGTTGCAATTATAACTACTACAATCTATGATTATTTGATAGCTACATTTATGTACTTATAGTTTTTTATTTATTTATCCAGCTTTCTTAACTGCTCTGTACTTAAAACTTTCTCATTAGTCCTTTGAACCAAAAAAAAACTTCTCATTAGTGATAAGCTATTACCAGAATCTATTATGTCAAGCCCAAATCTATTATGTGTGTGTGATTT